>OMAL01000027.1_pt1 | contig 137020 bp, 116 predicted proteins | sample 1644711 | NCBI WGS metagenome assembly OMAL01 (sample SAMEA103958122, study PRJEB25191) | human gut metagenome | biome: human-associated habitat [ENVO:00009003]; feature: intestine environment [ENVO:2100002]; material: feces | place: Germany | collected 2013/2015 | reverse complement strand
GACCGGCCAGATAGGAATCGATGTCGATTTCCGAACCGACGGTCGAGTAGTAATGTTTGCCGTCGCCGTTCATGTCGTAGCTACCCTTACGGTAGGACACAAACAGACCGAGCTTGTTGTTAAGGTCATGCTGTAAGTCGCCGCCGGCTTCAATGCCCCAGACGTCAGCGTCAATCTCGGTCGGAGATTTGATGGAGAGCGAAGTGTAAACCGGATTAACCCAGAGGTTATGGAAAGCTTCGCCGTTCCAGTAATAATCATAGAAGCCGCAGCCCGGACAATACAGACGATTGTCGGTCACCTTGTTCATGACGTTATAGATCAGGTTGGCGTTCTGAGCCACGGCGGCAGCGGTAACCGACTGATAGCCGATCACTTCCGGCGCAACCTCTGCCTTGCCGCCGGGAGCGGGCATCGGGTGCGGAGCCGGTTTGACATCGGGAGACTGTTCCGCGCAATCCTCTGTATAATCGTTGTTTTGGCTGTTCATGGCCAGTCCCCAGGTTTTGTCGGTTTCATTATATTCGACTTCCCACATATAAGGGCTGCCGACAACGCGAAAAACGGAGAAAGAGTTTTCGTTTCCCTGGCCGTCGTTTGGCGCAGAGGCGAAAACAATACTTTCCTCGCCGCGGATATCTTTGTAATTGAGCGTATTGACGATTACTTTTGTCGTGCCGATAACGTCGCCGCCGATATTGAGCCTTCCGCTTTGTCCGTTGGCTGCGTCAACGTCCAGCCGCAGATAAGGATTGTTAACGGCAATATAATCGTGCGTGATGTTTACGGAAGCGTTTTTTCCGAGTACCACCTGAGTGGTGTCAACCTTAAAATCGTAAACGTTGTTGACCCGGCTGTTGAAAATGACGCTGTTCGTCGTGCATTGCGGACAAACGTCGCCGGTGATGTTTATGTCGTAGGCATAACCATCATATTCGATTTGGTTTGAAACGGCTTTGCCGCCGTCGATTTCATCGTCGAAAACGATTTTTCCTCCGTTGCGCACATCCAGGTTGAGGTTCAGGCGGGCTTCGTCCGTCCCCTGCATCCAGACGGCGTTGTTTATCTTGCCGCGGCTGTCTTCGGTATAGTTTCCGCGGAACAGGGTTTCCGTTCCGTCGGCGGAGATTGTGAGATCGTTGGCGGAATAGACGGCACCGCCCAACGCCGGATGTGAAGCGGATTCTGTTTTGGCATAGTTGCCGATAAAGCGGCCGCTCAAATCACCAATGATGCCGATGGCGTTATAAATAGCACCGCCCATGGCTTCGGCTGATGTCGACAGGCTGTAGTTTCCTGCAAATTCGCCGTTGATGCTGCCGATCTGTACCGGTTCGGACGATTCAAGGGGAGGGGGCAGCAGAGAATCTGCCTGTTCCGTTACCCAGCCGCCGTAGTTGGCGATTGCGCCGCCGGCGGTTCTGCCGTTTGAACGGGTATAATTGCCGATGAAGCAGCCTTTTATCGTATCAATGTAGGCCTTTTTTTTACGGGCAGAGGCATTGATTATGGCTCCGCCGAGGGCCCCGCCGCTTTCCGACAAAACGTAATTGCCGACAAAGATGCCGTCGATACTGCCGATGCGGCTGGCTGCGTTATAAAAAGTGGTTGCTCCGTGAAAGCCGTTTGAGATGGCGCCGCCGACATTAGTGTTAGTTTGGGAATAGACTGAATTGTTGACGAAAACGCCGTTTACGTTTTCGATTATTGCAATGCCGGCATTGGCATGGTTTCTGAGTGCTCCGCCAAATGCATTATCATAAGAAGAGTTGCTGCTGGTGTAACGGTTGCCGATAAAGTTTCCGCTGACGCTGCCGACTCTCATGTCGTTGTTTGAGTAATTATAAACGGCGTAGCTTTGCAGATTGACAAAGGTGTCGTTTATGTCCCGTATCTCTTCGGGGGTGTTGTTGAATATAATGGCATTGTCCGTCGCGGTTATTTCACGGCCGTCGTATGTGACCCGGTAATCTTTGTCGATATTGTATCCGTCGGCCGTAACGATGGCGTCACCGTTTATTTTGACTTTACCGTTCAAGCCGACGGCATAGTTTTTGCCGTTGATGCTGATTACCCAGCCGCCGGTCGGTTCCGCGGTTTCCGTATATGTCAGTTCCGCACAGGCGCTGCCTGCCAGAAAAACGCCGGCCGACAACGTTACAAGCATGTTTGTTTTTGTAGTCATTGTTTTTTAGTCCTTGAATAATTTTAACGATCGTTTTTTTACCTCTTTTTTTTATACCGTCGCTGTTTCACAACGGTTTGATACTAAATAAATTTTCTTGCTTTCGGGCAAAAAAAGCTATACCATTTTCCCGTAACAAAAAAACGATCCTTTTTTTGCCGCGCAAAAAAGGATCGCATAAGTTTTTATTTTTTATAATATTCCGGGTTCGGCCGTTCAGGCCTGGCCGAGTGTTTCCAGCAGCATCGGATAAAGCGCCTGCCGGGGTTCCATGCCCTTGGTCAGGACAACGTTGAAAACCGGATACATGCGCTCGCATTCTTTTACCGCAATGTCCATCACGTGAGTCAGCTGGATTGAGAAATCTTTGTTGTCCGGGTTGTAGAACAGAGAATAGCGGAAAACCGGCATTTTCTGTTCGGTCCAATAGGAAAAGTGACCGACCCAGAGGTCGTCGTTGATCAATGCCAGCAGTTCAAAAATCTTGTTGTGGTCCTTTTGCTGGTCCTCGATATTGATCAGGCAGGAAACATGCAGACAGTGCATTGATTCTTCCCATGAGAAAAACAGCAGCATCTCGTTCCAGCGGCCTTTTATCTCGACGACCACTTCGTTTCGGCTGCGTCTTTCCAGCTCGTAAGCCTGGCGGTTGAGGATGTGCTCGACCACGTCGATCGGGTTGCTGGCAGTCTCTTGGGATTCGGCCGGATTCATTACAGATTTCTCCATTAAAAAATACAAAACACCCGGGTTTTGTTTGCTCTTTAATAATTAGCATTATCGAGTCGTAAATGACAATCGGTGTCAAAAAGTTTTCCACCTGATTTATTTTCTTTATTTTAAAACGATGAAAATGTTTATTAAAAACAATATGTTGATTTTGCGGAGGCGAAAAATGTTTTTTTAGGTGTGGATATATTGAAGAAAATTAATATACTCTTTACCGGTTGAAAAGGAAAACGGCGCCGCCGCCGTTGTTTTTTTAGGAGTTAAGATGACAGGATTAGCTTTTCCCGATGTTTCCCCGGTTATGTTTTCAATCGGCGGTTTTGCCGTGCGCTGGTATTCGATGGCCTATCTGGCCGGGATCGTTCTGGCCTGGGCATGGCTGCTGAGAGATGTGAAAAAATATCGGCTGGACTTTGACAAGCCGGCGATTGAAGACGTGGTTTTTTACGTGACGATCGGGATCATTGCCGGCGGCCGTCTCGGCTATGCCCTGTTTTACGGCGGTTCGGCTTTTTGGCGGGAACCCTGGCAGATTTTGGCCATCTGGCACGGAGGCATGTCTTTTCACGGCGGCGCGGTGGGGGCGGTTTGCGGCCTCTGGTATGCGGCGTATAAGCATAAACTCGATTTTTGGCAGCTGACCGACATGGCCGCGCTTTATGCGCCGATCGGATTGTTTCTCGGCCGGCTGGCCAATTTCGTCAATGACGAGCTGTGGGGACGGGTGAGCGAGGTGCCGTGGGCGGTGCGTTTCCCTTCCGGAGGGTATCTGCCGCGTCATCCCTCACAGCTCTACGAAGCTTTTTGCGAAGGGCTGCTGATGCTTTTGATCCTTAATTGTCTGTGGCGTTTCTGCCCTGTCGTGCGCAAACGCAAAGGAACGGTTTCCGCCCTGTTTGTGGTTTTGTATGCGGTTTTCCGCATTGTTCTTGAAAATTTCCGTCAGCCGGATGCGCAGCTCGGGTTTTATTTCGGTTTTATCACTATGGGGCAAATGCTCTCGTTGCCGCTTCTTGTCTTTGGCGGCTGGTTGTTTTGGCGCCGTTTCGTTAAGCCTGAGAAGTGATATTCTGGGTAAATTTGTAGGTTTTCTGCAAAATTTTGCGGGCGCGCATGAAGACCTCGAAAACGTCGGCGTCGCTGCGTTTCTTGTCGGCCACGCTGCAGGAAACGGTCAGTTTCAGCGCCTTTTTGCGGCCGCTTAAAAGAAATTCGGAAGCGGCGACGGTGCGGCGGATGTTGTCGACGCGGGCAAACGATGCGCCTTTTTCCGCCGCCGGGAAGATGACGATGAATTCGTCGGCGCCGCAGCGGTAAACGTGGGCGTCGGGTTCCAGTTCGCAGATCTTTTTTGCGATCATGACGACGATTTCGTCGATCCCGGACTTTTTGAAAATCTGAGCCAGGTGCTTGTAGTCGTCGATACAGACGATGCCCAGGCCGTATTTTAAGGGCAGCGAAGCCTGTGCGCGGATGAAGGAGTTGCCGTTGTCAAGCCCGGTGACGACGTCTTTGCGCGCGGCATAGAGAAGCGAATGGATGATGCCGCAGAGAACCGTCAGCGCGGCGGTGAAAAAGAAGAGGGCAAGCGGCGAAGGGCGGTCGGAAAGGTAAAAACCGAGCATGACGCTGACAGTGGCGAAAAAAAGCGAAGTGGTAAGTATTTCGTCGCGGATTGAAGAGTGAACCAGCATAATGATAAGAACCGACAGAAACAATGCGAGGCCGAAAGTTTGCAAGCCGCAGCCGTTGCAGAAAAAGGCGCTGAAGTCGATGCCGACGCGGTAACGGCCGAGCTGCTCGCCGAGGGCAAGCGCGGCAAAGACGACGATGAGGAAATTGACGGTATCAAAGGAAAACAGCGGCCGGTTGGGCAGAAAATAGAAAAACAGGAAACAGACCGCGGTGAGAAAACAGAGGTTATAATAGTCCGCGGTCAGGTTATAGATAATGCCGTGGGCAAATTTGAGGTAGTTTATCAGGCAGTAGGCAATCAGCAGAACGAGGACGAAAAACAGCGGCCGGTTGCGGTTGAAATAAATCAGAATGCCCGCCGAAGCCGCGCAGGACAGGAAAAAGCCGACGTGAAGAAAACGCTGCGCCTCTTCGCCGAACGGCGCCAGCATGAAATAGGCTCCGAGCGCCGTGCCCAGCAGCAGAACCGGCAGCAGCGAATTTTTCATCAGCGGCAGAATCTGTTTCAAATATCCGGCGTATTTTTTCCACACTTTGCTTTCTCCTCAATGCGGAGAAATTTTAACACTCAAGCGTTTAAATTTTGTTTACGCATTTTAAAATCGAGCTGTCGCCGTAAGAATAAAAACGGTAACGTTGCTCAATCGCGTGACGGTAGGCCGCTTTCATCCTTTCGGTGCCGGCAACCGCGCAGATCAGCATGAACAAAGTCGACTTCGGCAGGTGGAAGTTGGTGATGAGCATGTCGATTGCGCGGAACTTGTATCCGGGCGTGATGAAAATGCCGGTGTCGCCGGCGAAAGGATGCAGCACGCCCTGTTCGTCGGCCGCGGTTTCCAGCAGCCGGAGCGAGGTGGTGCCGACGGCGATGATCCGCCGCCCTTCGGCCTTGGCCCGGTTTACGGCATCACAGGCTTCGGGCGAAATTTCGCAATATTCGGTGTGCATTTTATGGTCTTTGGTGTCGGCGGTTTTGACCGGCAGGAAGGTGCCGGCGCCGACATGGAGGGTAACAAACACTTTTTCCACCCCTTTTTCTTCCAGTGCCCGGAACACGCGGTCGGTAAAGTGCAGACCGGCGGTAGGCGCGGCAACGGCGCCTTCAAAACGGGCATAAATGGTCTGGTAGTTTTCCTTGTCGTTGTATTTGTCCCAGATTCCCCCTTGTGCCGGTTTGTCGCGTTTGATGTAGGGCGGCAGCGGCATCAGTCCGTATTTTTGCAGATCGGAGGCCAGCTGTTCGGGCGGGCAGTCAAAGGCGATCAGGACACCGTCGTCTTCCTTTTTCTCAATGACGGAGGCGGTAAAGCCGCTTTCTTCCGGAGTAATGTCGTCGGTGTAAAAGCAGACGGTGTCGCCCGGGTGCAGGCGTTTGGCATTTTTGACGAACGACCACCAACGGACGCCGTCAACCGGCCGGTAGAGCGTCACTTCCACTCTGGCATCGCCGCGGGCGCCGTAAAGGCGGGCGGGAATAACCTTGGTGTCGTTGAAAACCAGCACGTCGCCTTTGCGGAGAATGTCCGGCAGGTCGTAAAAACGGCGGTCGGCGATTTTATCTTCCTCGCTCAAATCGAGCAGGCGCGACGTATCGCGCGGGCTGGCCGGCTGTTTGGCAATCAGGCTGCGGTCCAGTTCAAAGTCAAAAATGTCTACTTTCATCGTTGGTTGTCCTTTTTGCGCCCGTTATATTACAGGCGGCGTTTATTTGCAAGCGGTTAACGGCGAAAAAGCGAAAAAAATGACGGATAACATTGCCGGCCGGCGTTGACAAGAAGGGGAAAAAGTTTATTATTCGTTCAAGATTTAACTGCTACAGAGAAAGAAAAATGACCAACATCGTAACCATGATTCCCGTGCGGATGGCGTCAACCCGCCTCCCCAACAAACCGCTTTTGGACATCAACGGCAAAAGCCTGCTGCAAAGGGTGTATGAAAACGTTAAAAAGACGGTGCCCGGCGACGTTTTTGTCGCTGCCGGCGACCGGGTGATCGTCGAAGCCTGCGAAAAATTCGGCGCGAAAGCCGTTCTTACCGATCCCGCGCTGCCTTCGGGTACCGACCGGATCGCCGCGGCGTTAAAAGAAATTGATCCCGAAGGAAAATATGACATCGTGGTCAACTTTCAGGGCGACGCGGTCAATGTCAACCCGGCCGTCAACAACGAGCTGATTGCGATGATCGAACGCACCGGCTGCGACATTGCCACCGTCGGCATGCTGTTTGACAAAGCCGGCGACGTCAAGGTGCCGAGCAACGTCAAAATCGTGATGGGTCTGCGCGAAGGCGAGGACGAAGGCCGCTGCCTGTATTTCTCGCGGGCGGAAGTTCCCTTTATCCGCAACCCGGAGAGCTGCAAAAGCCGGGATTTCTACCACCATATCGGTATCTACGTTTACCGGGCGGAATCGCTGAAAAGGTTTGTCGACCTGCCGGTCGGCGTGCTGGAAGCGAGGGAAGGGCTGGAGCAACTGCGCGCGCTTGAAGACGGCATGTATATCCGCGCCAAACTGGTTTCGGAACTGACGCTTGACAAGAACGCGCCGGCCGATATCGATACCGAAGAGGATCTGGAAGAAGCGCGCAAATGGATTAAGTGACAATTCGTTTGACAAGCGGCAAAATCAGTGTCCCAATAGCAGGGACACTGATTTTTTGTGCTTCAAACGTCCGCGCAGGCAGATATGGACATGCCGGCCCGGCCGTAAGGCCTGCGAAGCTTCGGAGCGGGGCGGACGAGGTTCGGAACGGGGGAATGCAGCCTGTGTGAACAGGCGGAAGGTTATACCGGAAAGAGAGAGGAAAATGTACGGAGACATTATCATTTTAAGCGGTGCCGGAATTTCGGCCGAATCGGGGATTCCGACTTTTCGCGACAGCGACGGGCTGTGGAACAATCACCGGATCGAGGAGGTGGCGACGATCGAGGCCTATCGGCGCAATCCGGAAGCTGTACACGACTTTTACAACAATTTGAAAACCGATTTGCAAAAGGCGGAGCCGAACCCGGCTCATCTGGCGATTACCCGTCTGCAAAACGAATATAAGAACGGAACCGTCAGCGTGGTGACGCAAAACGTGGACCTGCTGCACGAAAAGGCCGGCAACCGCAACGTTTATCACATTCACGGACAGATCGACCAGGCGGTGTGCATGAACTGCGGCCGGGTGATTACAACCTGGGGCGAAGTGACGACGGAAACCGTCTGCCCCGGCTGCGGGGTGCCGGCGATGATGAAGCCGAACATCGTCTTTTTCGGCGAAAATCTGCTCCGGATGAACGAAGTGGACGCTTTGCTCGACAAGTGCCGGCTGCTGATAGCGGTGGGTACTTCCGGCGCGGTTTATCCGGCCAACACTTTTGCCCGGATTGCCAAATATCACGGTGCCGATACGGTGGAACTGAACTTGCACACGACCGTCAACAATTATGATTTTGACTGCCATATTGTCGGCCGGGCGGGGGAAACGCTGCCGGTTTTTGTTGACGAACTGCTGGCGGAAAACTAGCTGCTTTTTTTGATCCGCGCGTTTCTTTCCCAGAAAACGCCGTCGGCGTAACCTTGAATCGAAGGGGCAGTTTCCGCCCTTTCCAGTCGTTTTTCCGCCCAGGCGCAGTATTCCGGGTTTTGTTCGATGCCGAGATAGCGGCGGCCGAGTTTTTTGGCGGTGACGGAAGTGCTGCCGGAACCGAGGAACGGATCAAACACCATGTCGCCGGGGTTGGAGCTTGCCAGAATCAGTTTGGCCAGCAGCTTTTCCGGCTTTTGGGTCGGATGACTGGTGTTTTCGGGCATGGACCAGTAGGGAATCGAAACGTCGTCCCAGAAGTTTGAGGGACAGGTGTTGCGGAAGTTGCCGTCCTCGGTCGCTTCCCAGTCTTTGGGCTGCCCGTCGAGTTTGTACGGCGCCAACACTTTTTTGCGGATTTTGACGGCTTCAAGATTGAAGGTGTAATGGTCGGAACAGGTGGCAAACCAGATGTCTTCCATGCCGTTTTTCCAGTTGTGCAAAGCGCCGCGCCCCTTTTCCCGCTGCCAGGTGATGCGGTTTTGCAGGCGGAAATGGTTTTTCAGGACCGGACCGATGACAAGACTTGATTTCCAGTCGCAGCAGACGTAAAGGGAAGCGTCCGGTTTGAGCAGCGGTTGCAGCTTTTCGATCCAGCTTTCGGTATAGGCGGCATATTCGTCGTCGCCGATTTCGGTAAAACGGCGTCCGTGGTAGTCTTTGGTGAGGTTGTAAGGCGGATCGACGATCGCCAGATCAACAAAACTTTTCGGCAGTTGTTCCATAACCGCAAACGAATCGCCGACAATGGTGCGGTCGGCCGGCAGCGGCGGCAGCGGTCGGTCGGCAAAAAGGCAGCGGCCGAGATATTTTTTTGCTTCCGAAGGGTTTAGGCTCAGCGTCTTGTTGCGGGGGGATTTGGCTTTGCTTTGCATGTTCTTTCCTCAATACCGTCTTTTTATAACAAAAAACGGCAGAAAAGCAAAGATTTTGTCACCGGAAAAAAATAAATTTTTTTCTTCGTTGCATTCTCGAAATTAGCCGTTAATATCCGGCGTATACGAATTTGTGACCAAAGCAACCGGAGAGGATTATGTACTACAGTCTTTTTGAAATTTTTGCCGTCGGAATAGGGCCTTCCAGTTCGCATACGGTGGGGCCGATGAAAGCCGCCTGCCGCTATGTCGGAAATCTGCGGGAGCAGGGTCTTTTGGCGCAGACGGCAGCGGTTAAAACCGAACTTTACGGTTCGCTGGCGCTGACCGGCCGCGGCCACGGTACCCTGAACGCGGTGGTTTACGGCCTGCTCGGATTGAAGGCGGAAGAGGTGGATCCGGAGACCGATTACATCGGCCGGGTGAAAGAAGACGGAGAACTGGCGCTCGGCGGAGAAAAGACAATTCCGTTCGACATGGAGAAAGACATCGTTCTCAACAAAAAGACCTTTTTGCCCGAACATTCCAACGGCATGAAGTTCAGCGCCTTTGACGACAAGGGAAAGCTTTTGCTGGAAGAGGTTTATTTTTCCGTCGGCGGCGGCACCGTTGCCCGCCGGGACGAAATGGCCGGACGAATCGGACGCGAGCCGTACAAAGTGCCGTTTCAGTTTGACAGCTGCAGAGAAATGGTCGAATTGTGTAAACGTTACAATCTGACGATTGCCGATCTGGTGCTGCAAAACGAAGAAGCCCTGCGCGATGCGAAAGAGGTAAAGGCCGGCATTATTGAGCTGGTGCGGATCATGCAGGACGCGGTTACCCGCGGCATTCATGCCAAAGGCGTGCTGCCGGGGGGACTGGGGCTGGCCCGGCGGGCGCCGGAAATGTATCGCCGGCTGGAGGAAAAGTTTTTTGAAAACGACGTTGATCCGCTGATGATTGTCGACTGGGTCAACCTGTGGGCGTTTGCGGTGTCGGAAGAAAACGCCGCCGGCGGCAAAATCGTGACCGCGCCGACGATGGGGTCGGCCGGGATCGTGCCGGCGGTGATGCGCTATTATCAGCGTTTTGCCCTGTCAAAGTCGCCCTATGAACGGGAAAAGGCGGACATTATCTTCATGGCGACGGCTTCCGCCGTATGCAGCCTTTACCGTACCAACGCTTCGATTTCCGGCGCCGAAGTCGGCTGCCAGGGGGAAGTCGGGGTGGCCTGTTCAATGGCGGCGGCGGGATTGACGGCGGTGCTCGGCGGCAGTCTGAGCCAAATCGAAAACGCGGCCGAAATTGCCATGGAACACAACCTCGGACTGACTTGCGATCCGGTCAGGGGACTGGTGCAGATCCCCTGCATTGAGCGCAACGCGATGGCGGCGATCAAGGCGATCAATGCTTCGCGGCTGGCCATGCGGGGAACGGGGCGGCATATGGTAAGCCTGGACAGCATTATCAAAACCATGTATGAAACCGGCCTGAACTTAAGCACCAATTACAAGGAAACGTCGCTGGCCGGGCTGGCGGTCAACGTTCTGACCTGTTAGACGGTGACGGAATAATGGCGGAAATTTTTTGGCATACGGCGGCGGACGCCCTGATCGACTCGCTAAAACTGTTTCCTTTTCTGCTGGCGACTTATCTGGCGCTGGAGTATCTGGAAGAAAAGGCAGGGGACAAAACGGTCAACCTGATCCGCCGTTCCGGCCGGGCAGGTCCCCTGATCGGCGCGTTGTGCGGATTATTTCCTCAATGCGGGCTGGCGGCGGCGGCTTCCAACTTTTATGCCGCGCGGGTGATTTCCGCCGGCACTTTGATTGCGGTTTATCTTTCCACTTCCGACGAAATGCTGCCGATTTTGATTTCCAGTGCCGCACCGGTGCCGTTGATTGCAAAGATATTGCTGATCAAGGTTGCGGCCGGCCTTTTCTTCGGTTTGGCTCTGGATTTTTTCGCCTGCCGTTCATCGCTTTTGCGGCCGCGGAACGTTGACGTGGAAACGCTTTGCCGCAATGATGACTGCAAATGCGAAGAAGGCGGGGGAATCTGGCGGTCAGCGCTCCGGCATTCGCTGAAAATTACCCTGTTTGTTTTGGTTGTCAGCTTTTTGTTTAATCTGGCGATGGCGATGCTCGGGGCGGCGCCGTTTGTCCGTTTCCTTTCCCATCCGCTGGCGGGACCGGCTGCGGCCGGGCTGATCGGGCTGGTGCCGAATTGTTCGGCCTCGGTAATTGTTACCCGGCTTTATCTGGAAGGGGCAATCGGTTTCGGCGCAATGATGGCGGGTGTTCTTGTCGGTGCCGGTGTGGGACTGCTGGTTCTTTACCGGGTCAATCCGCGCTTAAAGGAAAACCTGCTGCTGACCGCAATTTTATACTCCGCCGGCGTACTGACCGGAAGTTTGATTGATTTTCTCGGCTGAAAGTGAAGGGCATTTTTTCTATTGGAAGCTGCCGGCCATAAAGCCGCCGTCGACGATAATGTCCTGTCCGTTCAGGTAACGGTTGTTTTCACTGCACAAAAAGTAAACCACTTCGGCGATGTCGGCCGGTTCGGCCAGTCGTTTGAGAGGCACTTTGGAAGCGAGAAAAGCTCTTTTTTCGGCATCGTTGCGGCTGCGGAACATGGCGGTGTCAACATAGCCGGGAGAAACCGTGTTGCACAAAACGCCGAATTGTCCGAGTTCAAGTGCCAGCGTCTTGATCAGTCCGACCAGCCCGTGTTTGGAACAGGCGTAGGAAACCCGGTTTTCCCGCGAGATAGTGGCGTAAAGCGAGGCGATGCCGACGATGCGGCCGCGTTTTTGTTCTTTCATGTAAGGGGCGACCGCACGGGTGATTTCAAGCAGCGAGGTCAGGTTGATGTTCTGGGTGCGGTCAAACTCTTCGATCGTGGTATCTTCGACCGAGAGCGGCGGATTGTAGCCGGCGCAATGAACGACGGCGTCGAAACGGCCGTCCCGCGCGGCAAAGTAGTTTTTTACCGCGGCAAGATCGGAAAGGTCCAGTTCTTTGCTGCCGGGAGCGGTGACTTCGTATCCTTCCCGGGCGAATTTTTCGCAGACGGCGGAACCTATTCCGCCATGTCCGCCGGTGACAAAAACTTTCATTTTTTCTTCTCCGCCAAAAAATTGCAAAACTTTATGATATATTTATAATATTTTTAGAAAATAACAACTATAATTACTATATATAAGCAAAGGGCGTTTGCATTTTGAACGCGGAATTTAGAAAACGTAAGGAAAAATAATGGCATTACAAACCAAAAAAATTTTGAAAAAAATGGTTTCCTGGGCGGGACTGTTTTTCTTTGTGCTGGCTGCCTACATGCTTTATCGTCAGCTTTCCAAATACAGCTGGACGGACATTAAGGACGCGCTGCTCGGCATTCCCCCGCACAATCTGTGGATGGCCTGTCTGGCCTCGATCGGCGGTTATGTGGCGCTGTCATCCTATGATTATCTGGCATTGCGTTACATCAAGCGCAAGCTGGCGCCGTGGAAATGGATTTTTGCCGGCTTTATCGGTTTTTCGGTCAGTAACAATGCCGGACATGCAATCGTTTCCGGCGGCACCATCCGTTACCGTCTGTATACCCGCTGGCGTTTTCACGGCGGCGAGATCGTGCGGATGGTAACCTTTTCCGGCTTTACCTATCTGGTTGCCTGTTTCTTTCTGATTATCGTCGGTTATGTCATTACCCCGTCGCATGCATTCGGCGCCGGTTCGGTTTCCAAACTGACGACCGAAGTCGTAACCCTGGGGTCGGTGATCGGGCTGGCGGTTTATTTCGGCCTCAGCCTGTTTTACAAAAAGCCGCTGATGGTCAAAGGCGTGGTGTTTGAAATGCCGCCGTTCAGAATGGCTTTGGCGCAGGTGTTCATCGGCGCGGCGGACATTTTGATGGCCTCGCTGGTGCTCTATTTTTCGCTGATTCCTTTTGTCGACATTTCTTTTGCCACTTTTATCGGGGTGTTTATCATTGCCCAGGTGCTGGGCGTGTTCAGCCAGGTGCCGGGCGGGTTGGGTGTTTTTGAAGGGCTGTTTATGTATATCATCCCGGGCGATCATAATCAGGCGATGCTGTTCGGCGCGCTGCTTGCCTATCGCATCATCTATTATCTGCTGCCGATGGTTGTTTCGGCGGTGATGCTGTTTTCTTACGAGGGGTATCTCAAGTATGTGAAAAAACAGCGGCTGGAAAAGCTGAAGATCGTCAACACCGCGCAGATGAACCGCAACAAAATATGACAAGGGGCCCCAGGATGCGGGGCCTCTTTCAGGAAGGCAGAATGCTGACGATGAAGGCGACGAGAATGAGGATCATCAGCGTCATGCCGACAAGGATGACGGCGGGCGAAGATTCCGTTTCTTTCCGCAGGCGCCAGTCGGCGGCAAAAATGCCGAGGTAGCTGACCAGATAGGCGGCGCTCGACAGATTGACGATTGAACTGAAATCAAACGCGACGGTGGCGGCGATGATCAGCGCGGTGGTGGTAAAGTTGCCCCAGGTTCCCTGCCGCCAGAATTTCCTTTCGTAAATTGCGGGCAGCACTTTTTGTTCGCCGAGGGAACGGGAGATGCGGAAAATGCTGAAAAAAGTGGCGTTAATGCCGGAAACGAAGGCCAGCACGGCGGCAAGAAACATGAAGGCGTAGCCCCAGGAGCCGATCAGCCGGTCGGCGACCGCCGTTACCGCGGTGTCCGTATTGTGCAGCAGGTCGCCGGAAGGCGTATAGTTCAAGACCACGTAGGTGAGCCCGAGATAGAACAGGATGATGATGCCGAGAGTGAGAAAAATTCCCCTTTCGATCGTTTTGTGCGGATTTTTGACGTAAGGGGTGGCGTTGGTGATGACGCCGTAGCCGGCATAGGCAAAAAAGGTGATGCCGATGCTGCGGAGAAAGTCCGTCGGCCCGGCGCGGAAGTCAACCGGCGCCAGTTTCATTTCCGGGCGGGCGAAGGCGACGACGATCAGAATCAGCAGGATCGTCATTTTGATGCCGACGATCAGCGTTTCCGAACGGCCGACGTCGGAAGCCTGCAGCATATTCAAAAAAGCGAGCGATATGATCAGCAGGGCGGCAAACGAGTTGATCCAGAGCGGGGTCGGCGGGATACGGTCGAACAGTTCGGTGGCATAAATGCCGAAAGCCTTGGCCATCATCGAGATTGAAATTGCCGAGGTCAGCATATAGACGACCGACAGGCCGCCGGAAATCCATTTTTCGGGAAAGGCGATGTGAAAATAGTCGGTGAGACCGCCGGCGGTGTGATAGCGGCCGGCCAGCCGGGCATAGGAATAGCCCGAAAACATGGCGGTGACGCCGGCGATGATGAAAGAATAGTACGCCTTGTGGCCGGAAAGGAGAATAACCTGGCCGAGCAGGGCGAAAATACCCGCGCCGACGATCGAACCGATGCCGAGCGCAACGATGTTGAGCAGATTCATCGAAGATTTGTTTTGCAGCATGAACAACTCCCTGTTTTTTAGAAGATGTAATCTTTACCGGCGCAATTTCAATTGAATTTTTTAGACAAAAAATGTTTGCGCTTATGAGGCGTTTGTGTTATATTTGGGCCATTGTTTGATAAAAATGCGGTTTTTGATCATGAATGAAGACAGTTTTATTTCTCCGGCCTTAACGGGCGATATCAACGAAAGGCTGGAAAAGCGCTTTGCGGACGAGGCCGTCCGCCGACAGAGTTTCAATGAAATCGAAAATATTGCCAAAATTTTGCGCATAGGCAAAAAATTTAAAGTTCCGCAGGCCGAACTGCTGTATCAGCTCTCGGACAAAAGTCCGTTGGAACTGTACCGGATAGGCCGGGTCTGCAAAAAATTCGCCGGCATTGCGGAAGCGCTCGGCGACAATGACGATGACAAAAATCTTTTGTGCCGCGTCCTCAATAATTATGTCAGGGAACAAATGCCGCTTGACCGGGAAGGGATTCTGGCCGACAAAATTGCGGAAACTTTTCCCAAGGTTTTGAACTATGCCCGTCCGGACGACATTACCGTTTCCGTTTTTTACAACAAGCATCACGAGGAGCATGTCGAATTCAGCAAAAGGGAAATTGTCGACAAGTTTTATTCGGTCGATTACGGCGTGTTGGTGGCCAATTTGGGACAGATAAAAACGCCGATTTTCGGCAAACGGAATCTGAAAGACGACGTTAACGAAGTAAAACGGCTGGAAGTCATGTCGCAGGCCGTCGGAAAACTGCCGCCGGCGAAGTTCATGCTGTTTGCCCTGCATTTTGACAAGTATATCGAAAAGCTTTCCGACATTGACGACGATTTGATGACGGGTGCGATCAAAAACGTGGTGCCGGTGATTAAAAACGGGAAAAACAAAATTCTCAATTCCGTCGGCAACATCTGGGGAACCGATATCTGCGACCATGGCAGCAGCGGTTTTGTCTTTCGCTGCCTAACCTCCAGGGTTACGCCCTACAACATCACCCGGCTGTGCCGTATCGCCGAACAGATTCCTTCAAGCGACGAAAACCGCTTTGAACGGATCCGGCTGGACGCGATTGCCGTCAGCGGCGCTTTTCCCCAGTTGCGTTCCTATATTCACAACCAGCAGCCCGAACAGCATAAGCTTTTGAAAAGAATGGTCTGGTATTATGATGCGGCCAAGGGGCTTAATCCCGAATTGCAGGAAGAATACAGACGAATGAAACTGCAACGGATCATCAATTACATCGAAAAGAATTTTCCCGATTACAAAATTTCCGGCGACGATTTGTTTAACATTGAGAAGTATGAGATGCCGACGAGGGATGCGGACGGAAAACAGACGACCAACATTGAAGTTTTGCGGCGGCTGATGGACAATACGACGCCCCGCACCCTGGAAACGCCGCAGATCAACGACCGTTATACCAAACATTTGCTGGAAGACATGATGGACGCCAGATTTCCTTTCGTGACCCATGAAACCTACGGCAAATATCTGAACAAACTGAACAACCATCTGGAAAGGAAGATGAAGGGCGGCGCCATAGGCATTCCGCCGCGAACGATTAATTCCATTTTGTGGGGCGAGCGGCGGGGCTTTCTGGTGTTGAAAGACATGGACGCCGGTTATCAGCTGCACGCTTTTACGACGCCGTGGTTTAAGGAAATTCTCCGTTTTTACGAGCTGACGAATTCCGCTTCCGACGTGCCCAATACCGATTTGAGCAAGTTTCTTGCCTCAATCAGGGACAGTGAGATGGAGGAAGCCTATTCGAAAATTTCCTACCGGGTCAGCGCCAACATTATGGCGTTGTCCAAACGCCAGAGGGCGGATGCGACGGAATATTCCCGATATATCGGAAACCTGAACATTCCTCCGGCAGAAGCGGAAAGGCAGCAAAAGAAAATCAAGGATTCCCTGGACATAAAAATCAGCCGCAACATGTCCGGTTACAGTCTGGCCAACGCGTTGTTTGACTGCATTTCCCCCAAAAGAACGCCTTACAAGGCGTTGGCCGACTACATGAAGCGCCGGCAGTCTTACCGCTAAAGGCTGCCGCGCTTTTCCGGCCGGATCGGTGTTTTTTCGTTTTTCGGGCGGGACGGAAAACGGGGGATTGCTTTTACTTTATTCTTTTGCCGCGGAAACAAGCAGCATCATCGGCCGCCGCAGTTCGTCCCGCATTTCCGTTATGCTTTGCAGCATCTCGGCGGGCGGTTCGGGTTCGACCAGTGCCGTAAGCCGGAAGTCGGCAGACGTCAGACCGCGGATATACGTGGTGAGGGTTCTGTGGTGCTTGGTTATTTTTTCTCCGAGGAAAACGGCTTCTCTCTTTCCCTCAAAAAAATAATTGTCGACCGGCCAGTGTTTTTTGTTGCCCTTTTTGTCATAACACCAGTCCTGTTTTCCCTGTGCCGTAAAAACGGGATGTTCGACGGAAAACACAAAACGGCCGCCGGCGGGCAGGATTTGCGCAACTTTCCGGCATACGGCGGCGAAATTTTCCACGTAATGCAACGCCAGGGAACTGATGACGACATCAAAAGAGTTCTCGGCAAAATCAATATCTTCGATGGCCGTTCTCCGGAATTTGACGTTGCCAAAGCGATTTTTTCCGGCGGCGGTTTTCAGCATTTTTTCCGAAACGTCGATACCGAGAACCTGTTTTGCCCCGTGTTCGGCCGCGTAAAAACAGTGCCAGCCGAAGCCGCAGCCAAGGTCCAGTACGCGTTTTTCCGCAAAATCGGGCAGCAGCTTTTTCAGTTCGTGCCACTCTCCGGCGGCTTTCAGTCCGTGAACGGAGCGGGGAAAAGCGCTGTATTTGGCAAAAAAGGTTTCGTCATCATATTTGTTTTCGATCATTCCTGTTTTCCGTTAATGTTCACTTTTTTGAAAAATCCGTCGTTTCTCCGGCTTTAAAATTATAGATCGGTTTGATGATTTTTTCGATTTCCGCGGTCGGCGCTATGTTGTTTACGATCTCGCTCATGTTTTTATAGGCCATCGGGCATTCGTCAAGCGTGTCGTCGTTGATCGAGGTGGTGTAGATGCCGGACATGGATCGTCTGAAGTCGTTCATGCCGAATATGCGTTTGGCCTGTACCCTGCTGTACAGACGTCCGGCACCGTGCGGGGCAGAGCAGTTCCAATCGGGGTTTCCTTTGCCGGTACAGATCAGGCTGCCGTCACGCATGTTTACGGGGATGAGAATTTTTTCGCCTTTCCCGGCCGAAACCGCCCCTTTTCGTAAAATCATAGCTTCCGTATCAATGTAATTGTGAATGGTGGTAAAGGAGTCGTCAATATGCAGCCCCAAAAAGGCGATTATGGCCTCAGCCATGGCTTTCCGGTTATATACGGCATATTTCTGAACAATCTTCATGTCGTGAACGTAATCGTCGAACAGCCGCCCCTCAAGATAAGCCAGGGCTTTGGGAACCTTTGTCGCGGCTTGTTTTTTTAATTCTGTTACGACCGATTGAATCTCCGTCCGGCGGCCTTCTTTTTTCAGCCTTTCTATGGTTTCGTTTATTTGGCAGAACGAATTGCCGTCAAGGTTTTTTCCGGCTTCTTCCTGATAATATTCGGCCACCTGTTTTCCCAGATAACGGCTTCCCGAGTGTATCACCAGATAAATGCGGCCGTCGTCGTCCCGGTCAACTTCGATAAAGTGGTTGCCTCCGCCAAGCGTGCCCAGGCTGTGAACGACTCTGTGCACGTTGATGCGGGGCAGGCACCTGAGCTCTTCAAGACTGATGTTTTCAATATAAGGGTGCGGCGTTTGGCGGATGTTTATCCCGGCCGGAATTGAGGAACGAATAAAACCGTCAAGTTTTTCCGGGTCAATTTCCTTTTCCCGCAAAACGTAAGTTGCCATTCCGCAGCCGATGTCCACGCCGACGAGGTTGGGGACGATTTTGTCTTTGACGGTCATCGTCGTTCCGATCGTGCAGCCGGCGCCGGCATGGACGTCCGGCATGACGCGGATCAGACTTCCCTGCGTAAATTCCTGATTGCACAGGGTTTTTATCTGCTCTTCGGCAACGGGGTCGATCGTGTCCGTAAAAACTTTTGCCGAGTTGAATTTTCCGTTTATTTGCTTCATGTAAAAACCTCTTAACAGTTTACCGATTATATCTTATTCATAATAAATCGTTTTTTTCAATCTTTTGTTTGGAGAAAATACAGTTTTAATTCTTTCGGGAGGGAAGCCGGAATCGGTTGCTGTATTTGCCGGAGCCGGTTTTTATTTTTTGCAGAAACAGCCTTCCAGGTGGTCGTCGACAAAACCGGTTGCCTGCAGAAAAGCATAACAGATGGTTGAACCGAAAAACTTAAATCCCCGTTTTTTCATGTCTTTGCTGAGGGCGTCCGACTCCGGCGACGAGGCAGGAATTTCGCTTAAAACGGTAAAGCGGTTGACAATCGGCCGGCCGCCGGGCAGAAACGAGACGACATACTGATAAAAACTGCCGAACTCTTTTTGTACGGCCAGGAAACATTTCGCGTTGTTGATTGCGCCGGCAATTTTCAGGCGGTTGCGGACGATGCCGTCAAATTTCATCAGTCGTTCAACGTCTTCCGCCGTCATTTGCGCAACTTTTACGGCGTCAAAATGATGAAAGGCCTTTTTGTATCCTTCGCGTTTTCGGAGGATGGTAATCCAGGACAAACCGGCCTGAGCGCTTTCAAGCAGTAAAAATTCAAACAGAACTTGGTCGGAGGTGACCTGTCTGCCCCATTCTTCGTCGTGGTAGCGGATATAAAGTTCGTCTGTTCCCGCCCAGCCGCAGCGGCCGTTTATAATGTCTTTCATTTTTTGATCCCGTGTTGCCGTACCGTTGCCTTTGGCGGCGGATAAAAAAATACCTGCCGCAAAAGGCAGGTAAGGTTGGTCGGATTGACTGGACTCGAACCAGCGACCTCTACGTCCCGAACGTAGCGTTCTACCAGGCTGAACTACAATCCGATAACGGATGTATATTTACCACAAAAAAAATATATGACAACATATTTTTTTAATTGATTGAAAAAAATTTTTCATATACCTTTCCCATAAACTTAATTTGTCGGGAAAATCAGCATGTATAAAAAGTTTTCGTATTTTGTTGCCACCATGTTCGGGGTCGGTTATTGTCCGTTTGCGTCGGGTACGGCCGGTTCGCTTGCCACGCTTCCGTTTGCTTTTGCCGCTGCCTATTACGGCGGCACGGTCGGAATTGCCGCAGCGGCGGTTGTCGTCTTTTTTGCCGGAACCCTGGCCACCAAAGAGGTCTTGAAATATACCAAACACGATCCGTCGATCGTGGTGATTGATGAAACGGCCGGTCAGCTGTTTACTTTTGTTGCGGTGGCGGATCAGCTGACCGGTGCGGCGGACTGGCGGGCCTTTCTGCTGTATTTGTTCGGTTTCGGCTTGTTCAGGGTATTTGACATTACCAAGCCGCAGCCGGCGCGCTGGGCGGATTCCAAGGTCTTAAACGCCTGGGGCGTGATGCTGGACGATATTTTTGCCGGCGTCTACGCGGCGGTTATACTTTATGTTATTTCCATTTATCTGTAAGAGGTATTGTGAGCCGTCTGCAAGCAGGCGGCTTTTTTGCCGGATCCGGGGATAAAACGCCGGATGCCGCGGATTTTTGCGGGCGGTTTGAAAAATAGACGCATTTCCTCTTGTTTTGCCGAAAATTCGGACTATATCAACCGCAGACAACAGATGCGGGAAAAACGGCATGTGGGAACAAAAACATTGGAAAATCGCCGCAGCAGTCGTATTGCTGGTGACTTTGGCGCTGATTCTTTTTAATTAAAAGGAGATGGAAATGAAACTTTGGCATTGGCTGGTGGTGGCGGTTTTCATATTTGCGATCCTGATTTCGCTGTTTTTTTGAGAAATTTGTTTTTTTGTCTTGACATCAATGGAGAAAAAGCGTATCTATGCACCATCATTTATCGCGGGGTGGAGCAGCCCGGTAGCTCGTCAGGCTCATAACCTGAAGGTCGTAGGTTCAAATCCTGCCCCCGCAACCATTAATGAAAAGCCGGTTCTTGTGACCGGCTTTTTTTTGAATTGTGCGGCTGGAGTTTAACCCGCAAAGAAGCGGGTTTACGGCAGGCGGCAGCAAGATGCGGGTATGACGATCGGCGAAGCTGATAAGCGGTGCGGAGCGACGGAGAGGGCGAATGAAGAACCGATCCTGCCCATGCGGCCGGTAAGATTTATGAGTCTGATGATTTCCGGCTCAATTTTTTATGCCTGAAAGTCTTTCTGTTCAGTCAGGCTTCAACTGCAAGGTGAATTAACTTTCTGCTTCAAATCCGTATAATTGATTATAAACGTCAAAATTAGTTTTGCCGAATTTTTGATCTTCGGCTATACTCTCCGAGAGAGAAAGGAAAAACCACTGCCGGTTGGGTTTTGTCGTGCGGTTAAGTTATGCCGGGGGTGTAAAATTATTCAATGTTTTTTCCGAAGGGCCGGAAGACAAAGCCGATGCAATGGCCGGACGGGACGGAAGCCGCAGGACGGTGCTGCCGTCCGCGGCCGGAATGAAACGGAGTTGTATTTTTACAGGTTTGCGTGGAGGAAAAGTTTTTAGGTGAAAAACTGACTTTTTATATTTATAGTTTGTGGTTTTGGTATGATAACGACAGAAGAAATAAAAGCAAAATATTGGGCTTTGGAAGTTTTAGCTTCCAATAACCAGGCGGATATGGGGAACATTTCCGGTTCATTGGAAACATCTAAAATTGATATGAATCCGCATCAAATCGAAGCGGCGTTGTTTGCCTTGAAATCCCCGTTGTCGCAAGGTGTTATTCTGGCCGATGAAGTCGGTTTGGGAAAGACGATTGAGGCAGGCATAGTTATTTCCGAATATTTTTCGCGCGGGCGAACTTCCGTTCTGGTTGTTGCGCCGGCAAGTCTTTGCCAGCAATGGCAGGCTGAAATGCAGGAGAAATTTAATTTGCCGACCCGGGTTATTGAGGCTGGGATTTATGGCAAGGCTTTGAAGTCGGAAAAGGAAAATCCGCTGTTGTTTAAAGGCGTGACGGTTTGTTCGTATAATTGTGCGGTGCAGCTGAAAGATTGCATGAAACAATATGATTGGGATCTGGTCGTTTTGGACGAAGCGCATAAGCTCCGTAATTTTTATAAAGGCAAGACCAAAACGGCTGACGGGATTAATGAGGCTTTTTACGGCAAGAAAAAGCTTTTGTTGACGGCAACACCCATTCAAAATTCTCTGATGGACATTTTTTCGCTGGTAACGATTATTGATCCGCATATTTTGGGCAATGAATATTCTTTTATGGAAAATTACCTGTATTCCGAACGGCATCATATTGAGCTGAAAGAACGTTTAAAGTGCGTTTTGCACCGCACTTTGCGCAAAGATGTTTCGGAGTATATTAAATATACCAATCGCGAGGCAATGACTGTTGCGTTTAATCCGACTCCTGCGGAAGAAGAACTTTACCGGGAAGTTTCGGCTTATATTCAGGATGTTTCAAAAATTGCCGTTACCACCCGTTATCGTACGCTGATTGTTCTGATGATACGCAAATTGATGAGTTCTTCCACCGCGGCGGTCAAAGGAACATTGGAAAAGTTGATGGAAAGGCTGTGCCGTATTGAGAAACTTGGCGGAAACACCGGTGATCTTATTGTGTTTGATGAAGATTTGCTGGAAGAATATCAGGATTCCCTGTCGGATTTTGACGATCGCTGCCGCAACGCTTATGCTAAGAATTATCCGACGGATGCTGACCTTAAAGCCGAAAAGGAATTTTTGCAGTCGTTGATTGACAAGGCGGGTAAAATCGAAGTTGACGGCAAGACGGAAAAGCTTGTCGGCGCGATCAACCGGGGATTTGAAAAAATCAGGGAAAAGGGAGGTTTGCGCAAGGTAATTATTTTTACGGAAAGCAACCGGACTTTGAATTATCTTTTCGACTATCTTTCGGCTCACGGTTTTAAGGATAAAATCATTACCTTTAACGGTCAGAACAATTCCCCGCTTTGCAATCGGATTTACAACGATTTTGTCGAAAATCACTCGGCGGAGCTGACCGGTTCGCGAGCCAACGATATGAAAAAAGCTCTGGTTGCGGCTTTCAGGGAAGAGGCGGAGATCATGATTGCCACCGAGGCGGCGGCCGAGGGGCTGAATTTGCAGTTTTGTTCGCTGCTGGTCAATTACGATTTGCCGTGGAATCCGCAAAGAATAGAACAGAGAATCGGGCGTATTCATCGTTATAAGCAAAAATGCGATGTTGTAATCATCAATTTTATCAACAAACAGAATCTTGCCGATGTGCGCCTTTATGATATTTTGCAATATAAATTTAAATTGTTTGACGATGTATTCGGTGCCAGCGACGAAATTTTGGGCACATTGTCCGACGGCGTGGATTTTGAGCGTGCGGTGGCCTCCATATTTGAATTGTGCCGGACAACCGAGGAAATTAACCGTGCTTTTGACGAATTACAGGCAAGCCTTGGCGTGAAGCGTGATGCCAAAATGGAAGAAACGCGCCAGTTGGTTCTGGAAAACCTGAACCCGACCACACAGGAAAAACTGCAGGTCATCAAGCGGCGGGTTGAAGATTATTTGGAACGCCGCAAGCAAATTTTCTGGGATTTGTCGGTTATCATGCTGGAAAAAAATCATCCTGATATGTTTATCAATCCGGCGCGGCAGGTGTTCGGCCCTTTTGAAGAACAGGTTTTTGACCGGCCGTCGGACATTGTTTTCAATAAGAATTTCAATTTCTGTCTGGATTTTTCAAGCCGCGACAATAATCGTTTTCTTTCTCCGCAGGATCGCAAAGCCGTTTGGCGGGGAGCTACGCCGTACAATCCGGACAGTGAGTTCGGGCGGATTATTTTACGGGAGGCGCTGGCGCAGCCGGTCGAGGCGTGCCATTTGTTGTTGAAGGCGGGAGACAAGTTAAAATCCGGACAACGCGGGCGGCTGATTTTGTCTTTGTTCAGGCAAAATGCGCCGGAAAAGTCTTTTCGTCTGTTGTCGGCAGTTGTTGACGATCACGGCGAAGCGTTAAATTTAAAACCGGAAGACATTTTTGATAATGTGCGGAAAACGGCTGCGCCGGTTGAGATGGGGTATCAGGATTTGATTCGGCGGCTGCACGAAAGGAATATTGCCGAATATGAGAAATCCGAAAAGCACCGGGTCGATGTTTTGTTAAAAATTGAGGTAGACAAGCTTACTCGCTGGTTGGCGGATGAAAAACAGGCCATTCATCTGAAAGGCGAAAAGATGAAAAATAAGATCGGCAATCTGAAACGCCAGTTTAAGTTGGAGAAAGATTTTGCAAAAAAACTGGCTTTGGATGAAGAAATCAAACGTCTGCAAAAAGAAATGAACGATAACGAGTTCAATACTTTTGACATTGAGCGTGAGCTGGAAAAGAAGTGCAACCGCCTCATCGGCGGCAAAAAGCGCAGTCTGAAATTGGATTACACCATTGAACAGGTGTTTGATGTTACCTGGGAAGTAAAAAGCTGATGCCCGGGAAAAGTTTTTGAAAAAAGCGTTTCAGAAAGTGAAGATAAAACTGATAGAGGAAAACAATCCCGAATGGTCTGACTTGTATGAACGGTTATTTTGAGCTTTTTTGCTTGTTGTTTATTTGTCGGCCTGTGAGTGAACAGAATGCCACTGAAACAATAAGTCTTCATAAAAAAATGCCGTCCCGCGAATAGGTACTTCCAACTGTCATCCCGCGAGGGAGCGTGAGCGGGCGAGTTTAGGGCTCTTACCATGTTTTTCCTTTTTCAAAAGATGCCTGAACAAAGGTGATGATCGGAGGGGTAAGAGATACCTAATCTGCCGGGCTTTACCCGTCGGAGGCATGACAGAAAGGAGTTCATCCCGCGAAGGAGCGTGAGCGGGCAGGTTTAGGTATCTTACCATGTTTTTCCTTTTTATTCCTCCTCGAATTCAAATTCTTCGTCGGTTGGGTGGTAGTTACGGAGGTTGAGGGGGTAGCCCTCGCGGCCCCATTCGCATTTTTTGAGGATAGCGGCGGGAATTTTTTTGACCGAGATGTTAGGATATATTCTGCTGTTGCCGACGAAGGCGCTGCAACAAATCAGCAGGTTGTTGTCGCCGATTTCTTCGGCAAGGCGGTCAAGCGAACTTTCCTGCAAGCTCATGGTGGTGGTATAAATAAAGTTCTTTTCGGAAGAAAAGCCCTGCTTCCAGTAAATTTCCTTATCCGGTTTATAGCGATAACCCAAGATTTTGCACATGGCTTCGGCCAGCATGTCGGCGTTGTATTCTTTGGAAATGATCTGTTGTCCGTATTTGTCGGTAACGATCAGGGAAGAAGCCAGTTCATAGAATCGGAAACCGCCGCCGCCCTGCCAATTAACCGCTTTGGTAATACCGCCCTGATCTTCACCGTCGATTACTTTTTTCAGGCGGGGAATGCAATGTGTGTAAACATGATCGCCCATTTCCACCCCGATCCAGCGACGTCCCATTTTTTGTGCTACGGCAGCGGTGGTGCCGGAACCTAAAAAGCTGTCTAAAACAAGGTCGCCGGGGTTGGACGCTATAGAAAGAATTCTTGCAATCAATGCTTCTGGTTTAGGAGTATCAAATAAATTTTGGTTACCGAAAAGTTTTTTTAACTCATCTTTGGCGTTAGCATTATTAGAAACTCCGATCCATATTGTTTCAGGGATACTTCCTTTATTTTCATACAAAAATAATTTACGATATAAATTATTTCCTTTTACGACGATACGCTTTTCTTCTTCTAATCGCTGCATTGTTTCTTTATTAACTAGCCAAAGTCTTTTAGAAAAAAATTTACCGTCTTTCATGGTGTATTCATATTCTGAGCCACCTTGTTGCCGTGCCCATAGACCAAGTATTCGGTAATCCCCCCGGGGATCCTGATCTGGATTAGAATAAGCTTTTTTTGTACTTTCATCCAATTCTATACGATTTATGTAATATTTTGTTGCATCTTTAGCGTAGACAAGAATATGGTCGTGGGTAGTGCTAAAATAACGAGAAGAGTTATCTTTTCCTCGTTTTTTATGCCAGATTAAATTTGTAATAAAATTATTTCTTCCAAATATTTCATCGCATAAAACTTTACAATAATGTATTTCGTTATCATCTAACTGAATGAATATTGATCCATCTTCCGCAAGCAGTCTCTTCAAAATCTCCAATCTGTCTCTCATCAGCGAAAGCCAGATGGAATGTTCCAGACCGTCGTCATAATGTTCAAAAGCGTTGCCGGTGTTATACGGCGGATCAATATAAATGCACTTGATTTTGCCGCTATAGTCCTGCTCCAGAGCTTTCAAGGCCAGCAGGTTGTCACCGTGGATCAGCATGTTGTCGAAAGTCGGCCTGACCGCAGAGTCCAGCAAATCCGTCTGTTCGGCCGATCGGGAATAGGACTTTTTCTTGTCTTCCAGCAATATCCGCGGTTCCGGGTTAAATCTGTCTTCCTTCCCCGGCCATGTCAGTTCCAGTCTCTGCAATTTTTCAGTCATTTATTTGGTTCCTTTGTATTTTGAATATATTTCTCAATTTCTAATTTTATATTTTTAAATTGTTGTAAAGAGTTTTCATCAAATGTTACTTCTTCTAAGTTTAGGCCTTTTATTTTTGTTTTTAAAATATTTATTTTATCAACCAGTTCTTTTATTTCCAGTATTAGTTTGTTCGTTCTCATCAGATTAGAAATATTATTTTCAGAATCTTCGGCAATAAAATCAAAAATTCTGAGTTTTTTCATGTGCTCATCCTCACAGGAACCGATTGATTTTAACACTTCATTTCTGTGCAAAATCATTTCGTTTAATATGCGACAACCTTGTTTAATATTCACTAAGTCGATAACAAAATTACCATATGCATTTATACAAGGGGAGTATTTAGAAATATCAATATTATTCAGTATTGGAAAATCAATGAATAAACATTTGTCAATTTTATTTATTTTATCATAAGGAGTAATTTTTAACGGATATATTTTTTGACAGTTTTCAAAATTTTCTTTTAATGACAGCAGAGATTGAAAGGTTGATAGTAGTATAGATGAAAGCAAATTAAGATTATTTCTCAAATCTCTCAATTCCTTTTGTTGTTCAGCACGGCTTGCTCCAAAAAGCCAACTTAACCACCAAACCAGTAATGGAATTGCTATTGCACCGGCCGCCGGCAACCAGATATCTTTCCACCAGTTGTAAATTGAATGAGATGTTTGTGTCGGAGTATAGAACTCATAGAACAAGTAACAATACATATTGAATTATCCTATCCGAAATTTTCTTTTATAAATTTTTGCAGGCGTTCTTTGTTTTCGTTGGCTTGATCTGCCTTAAAATAGATTTCGATAAAAGTTATTTTTCGCGTTTCTTCTTCCCAGATGAAAATAACCCTGATACCCGATGCCGAACCTCTGCCTTTTAACGACTGGCAGGAAAACTTGCGCATTTTGTTGGAAGTATAGTTTTCTCCACAAAAACCTTCAATGGGGACAAACGCCGTTGTCGGGACACCTTTTTCGTAAAACGTTTCTATCGTGTATTTTTTCATATGTCCGAAATCTTTTTCCAAAGTTCGGAATTTTTTTGACACGGTTTTGAAATCCTTGTCAAACTCGGGAACAGTTACGTAGTTAATCATCTGCTTCGTCATACTCCCGAACAGAAGTTTCCGGGGTTCTGTAAAAAACGGCCTCGTACTCCAAAACCTCGTTCATTTCCGCGCCGATCCACGGAATGTCCTTATGTGAGAATTCCGACAGTTCTTTTCCCGTCCGGCCGGCAAGGCGTTCCAGTTCTTTGTCAATATGCGCCAGTTCCTGTCCGGAAAGCAGGGACAAGTCAGGTTGAACGCGGGGAAGATATTTGGTTTGATCATGGTTGAAATATTTGGTTTTTATTTCTTCCAAAGAACCGTCGTCTTCCATCTGTTTTATTAATTTGGCAAAATCAACCGGCGTCGGACCGTAGGTGTTTTTGATATATTTCAGCCCCATCAGCTGTTCTTCATATATTTCGTAATAATCAAAATCTATGAAGTAAAGAAGCTTGTAAATTACCGTTTGCCCGACATTCGGTTTGGCGCCGACTTTGTTAAGGATATAAAGCAGAACCTGTTTGAATTTGTTGATATTTTCCTGCGGAATGTTGATGCGGATATCGGTTTTGTTTTCTTTGGGCGTGTTTCCTATAATGTTATAGGTTGTTTTTGGCGGCATTTTGTTGTCGATGAAGCATGAGTAATCGACATCAAAAAATCTGGCCAGTTTTTTTATGATGTCTAAAGAAAATTTAGTTTCTTCGTTTTCGTATTTGCTTAGGGTCTGACGGCTTATTTTTAATTCAGACGCCAACTCGTCCTGAGAGATGCCTTTTTGTTCTCTCAGGCTTCTTAAAACATTTGTCATTGTCGTGCTCCTCGATATAATGTAAATATACGATATTTTATGCGCAATGTCAATGTTGCTTGACACCGTTGTGTATAAAATATTTTACATTAATCTTCCTTAAAATCGCTGACGAGTTTGTCAAAACCGCGGTCGGCGACAATGGTCGTGTCGGGGATCAACAGGTAGTGCCAGGGTTTGCCGTGATGCTCCCGCTCAAACCCAGTGGCGATTTTGCACCAGTCGACGGCTGCTTCTTTTTTGGCCTGTACAACCTTGTCGCTCATCTGATTTGCCGCTTTGGTTTCGATCATGTATTTGGCATCGACGGTTTCGACGATGAAATCCGGCAAGTAACGGTGCATTTGTCGATCGTCGTCCGAATATTTGATGTCAAAGATTTCTCCGGCGCGGTCGTTGTTGATTTTGAACCATTTTTGCACGGTCGGCGTGCATTCCAGAATTTCCGCCAGTTCCTTTTCGGTATTGGAATCGAATTTTTGTTTGGCAAACAGGCATTTATTGAAACCGGTAAAGACCAAATTGCGGATTTTTTCCTTGTCGCGGACGAAGGCGCGGATATTTACAGGCTCCTGTCCTTCCGTTGTGCTGATTTTGTAAGAGGCGGAAGTGACCGCGGCATACCCGCTGTCTATTTTGACGCGTTTGGTCATCGGCGCTTCCCGCAGATGGGCTTTTATCTGCGTGCAGATTTTTTGCGCCAGTTTTTCACCGTGGAAGTACAGAATCTTCCGGGTGTTCAGTTCGCTGCCGGAATAGGAAGTGATGTAATTAATCACTTGATAAATCAGCTTATACAGCAAATCGGCGTTTTTCTGGTATGAGATGGCCGGGTCTTCAATCAGCGGCACCAGCAGATAGTGCGTGATGTCCGAATGACAGTCGACAAATTCGGCCTTCATTTCGTCCTGTTTGCTTTTATCTATCAGTTCACCGATGATAACTGTCGGTCGCAAAGGCTGATAACCGGCAAAATCCGCGGTGTCGATATCAAAATCGTCAAAAGTAAAATCACCTTCCTGTTCATACAGAATTTTTATCCGCGGGACGGAAATGTTCAGTTTGATGAAGCTTTCCGTATAGCGTTTAGCCGTTTCTTTGACGTCAACCAGCGGTTCAAGCGACAGTTCGGAATTTTCCAACCGGATTTCCTTGATTTTTTCGGTTGCGATTTCGACAATTTTGTTTTGATTGTCCGGCGTCAGCAGGTTTTCGGCGGTCAGGGCGTAGCGGCTGGTTTCGTTAATTGCCTCGCGCACGATGTCGCCGATCCGTTTATTGACGTCATTGTCAAAAACCGGCAGAGTACCCTGTTTGTCCGGTGCCGGCCGGGTGACGACGATGTGACCTTTTTTCACTTCTTCGTCCAGTTTACTGGTGTTGTCTTCCGCCTTTTTTCCCGTCAGGCCGCTGTCCGTGTTGTCGATATATTCCTGCTGAAACTCGAATTGCTCCGCCTGAGCGGCATTAATGATGTCCGAGAATTTGTCGTGCGCAATCACATGCAGGCGGTCGATGCCGTCAATGCCGGTTCGTTTTCCGAACGGCAGACGCAGACCGCGGCCGATCGTCTGTTCGACCAGAATTTTGGAATCGGCGGTGCGAAGCGGCACAATAGTATAAAGGTTGTTGACGTCCCAGCCTTCGCCCAGCATATTGACATGGATAACGATTTCGGTCGGTTCATCGGCGTTTTCGATTGCCAGCAGCCGTTGCAGAACTTCGTCTTTCAGTTCGCCGTTTTGTTTGGAGTTGACGACGATAACCTTGTCTTTATAGCGGCCGCCTTCAAAATCGTCGCTTTTTATTTTTGCCTCGATGCTTTCCGCATGGTCGATGTTCTGGGCAACAATCATCATAAAAGGTTTGACCAGTTTGGCCTTCTTGTTGTCGGCATAAACCTGCAATTCCGCCTTGATGCTTTCGTGTACTTTGATGCCGTCTTTGATTTTCAGATTTTCCAACGCTTCGGAATTGCTGCTTCCGTACAGGTCGCGGTTAAAATCCAGGCGGCCGACGACTGCCGGTTTTTTGACGTAACCGTCGCAAATGGCGTGTGCCAGATTGTATTCATAGGCAATGTTGCGGAAGGGTTTGCCCTTGGCACCGACGGATTTTGCGGTGGCCGTCAGTTCAATCCCCAAAACCGGGTGCAGTTCATTGATGGCGGCCATGCCGGCGTTGGCCCGGTAGCGGTGCGCTTCATCCATAATCAAAACCAAATCCTTTAAACCGGAAAGATAGTCGAAATAAGACTGTCCCAGATATTCGGCCATTCGGCGGACGCGCGGCATGCCGCGTGCGTCTTTGTCGGAATCAATCTTGGAAATATTGAAGATGTTGATGCGGACACGGTTGTCATTCGGGTTGTCAAACAAACCGCCGACCTGATGATAGTCGTCGCCGGTGATGATCTGCGGAACGTCAACCAGCGCTTTCAACCCGGGAAAAACATATTTTTCGGTATTGGGCGTGAAGTCGGTTTTGAGCTTGTTGTAGATTGTCAGGTTGGGGGCCAGAACCATGAAGTTTTTTATGCCTTTTTCCGCGTGCAGATAGGCGATCATCGCTCCCATCAGCCGGGTTTTGCCCACGCCGGTGGCAATGGCGAAGCAAATGCAGGGAAAGGCATGTTCGAAGTCTTTGACGGAAGGGCAGACTTCCCGAATCAGGCGCAGCGCTTCGTCGGCGGACATCTCTTTGCTTAAGACGATTTTGTTTAAAATTTGTACCAGAATGTCGAGGCTTTCCTTTTGCGGGGCGCGCAAGGAAAGCGCCTGTTCAATCGTTCGTTGCGTATCGTTCATGTCTGCATCTCTTAAGTTAATTCTTTTAGCCCGAGCTTATTAAAGATTGCTTTGACTTTCAAGGAATAACTTCGGATTTTAACACGAAAATCGATTTACCTTCCGGTTAGACGGCATGTTCTTCTTTCGTTTCAGAAGCTGACCCGCAGGCCGGCGTTCAACTGGTATGAGGTATAGGCTTCGCCGGCTTCCAGGGTGACGGCGCCGTAGCAATAGGCGTTTTCGGCAACGGCGGCGTTGAAGCCGAGCGACGCTTCAAAGCCCAGGCCGCTCAAGTCGGAAGTGGTGAGGCGCGTGTCGGCAAATTTGACTTTGGTGCGGCCGATCCATTCGTTGTACAGTCCCAGTTCCAGAAACAGTTTCCAGTTTGAGGCGCGGCCTTCCGGCAGGTAGGAAGTTTGCAGGTTAAATCTGCTGACGAGCGAACTGGTGGAATCGATGGAGCCGATTTCGCCGTTGTCGGTGGTGAAGTCTTTTGCTTCTCCGTGAACATAACGCAGTTCAATTTTAGGCTCGAAGGTTATGAGCGAGCTGCCGGCGTTGAGCACCCGCGGCGCGTCGAAGTCGAACAGGCGGCCGGTTTCGGCGGTAAAGGCCCAAAAGCCCCGTTTGATGTCATAGCCGTTGGTTCGGTTGCCGCCGGAAAGGTTGTCAAGGTCGGTATGCACCCAGAAATGACGGGCGGTCAGGTCGACAAACCACGGGCTGTTGTGCGGCAGCCAGGTGGCGTAAAGGCCGGCGACCGGGGTTTTGGTATGTCCTTTGGCGTCCGGCGCGCCGGATTGAAAGACACGAATGTCGTTGGCGGAAAGGTAACCGCCCATAACGCCCAGATAGGTTCGGCCGCCGAAAAGTTCGGCGGCGGCGTCAATACCGCCTTCCATGCCCAGCATGTTCAGTCTTGCGCCGGTTCTTTCATGCACCCGGAGACGTTTGCCGTAGCCGCGGACCCAGACGCCGGCGGGCGCGTCCGGGTTGCCGCTGCGCAGATCGCCCAGACGTTTGCGCAGTTCGTTCATGCCGGCGTTGACGATTGACAGATGAAGCGCCGGCATGGTTTCGACCGATTTTGCGGTTTTGGTCAGCTCTCCTTCGGTTTCGAGGTACCAGTTGGCGTCTTCTCCGTGCGTCAGGCCGTACTCGTGCGCGCCGATATCCACTTTGCCGCCGGCCAGCTTAAATTCGGCGTTGCCGGAAGCCTCTTCGGCGTTGACCACTTCTATTTCCTTTTTGGTCGGGTTGGAACCGGCTGCCCGGACGTCAATGGTTATCATGCCGTCGGCGGAACCGGTTATTTTCAACAGGTCAGCGTCGGTGCCGTCCGTCTGCAGGACGACGACGGCGGAACCGTCCGAAATCAGGTCGGTTATCGTTACAGTGTTGGCGGCAAAAGGTCCCGGCCGGCGCAGATCCAGCCGGCCGCCGGTTTGCAGCCGCAGGTTGTTGACGGCGGCATTGCCGGCAAAATGCAGAACCGAGCCTTCGGCAACGGTGTTCTTGCCGCCGAAAAAGTTGTCGGCATAAACCAAAGTTGTTCCCGCCGTCTGTGTAAAGTCTCCGACAAACAGGCGGTTGTCGGCATTTTGATCGAAAATAAGAGTGTTGGCGCCGTTTTTGTCGATTGATCCGACGCCGGCAAAGCCGCCGTCCATTGACAAGGTGTTGGCATCGCCTTCAATGACGACGGCGGTTTCTTTGTTGTTGAGGTAAACGTCTGCGCCGCCTTCATTTATATTGGTTGCCGTGTTGCCGCTGAAAAGAATGTTGCCTTCCGAAGTGTCAAGCGTCAGTTTCCCCTCTGCGAACAGAGCGCCGCCGGCTTCGGCTTTGTTGCCGGTGAAAGAGGAGTTGCCGCCGATGGTGAGGTTGTCTGAGCTGATGACGGCGCCGCCGTAAGTTGCCGTATTGCCGTCAAAAACGACGTTTTGCAGCACGGTTTCGCCCGATGCGTATAAGGCGCCGCCGTAGCCGTTATCGGTACGGTTTCGGGAAAATGAAGCGTTATCAATGAAAGTTGTGCCCGATGCGTAGATCGCGCCGCCATGGCCTTTGCCGGTATAATTTTGAACAAAAGAAGCGTTGCTGACACTCAGCGGAGTGACGGAAGAAGCGTTAACGGCGCCGCCGTTGCCGCTTTGGGTGCCGTTGTTGTCAAAAGAAGCGCCGTCGACGGTGACGTTCGCGCCGTAGATGGCCTGGATGGCGCCGCCGCCGCGGGCCGCCGTATTTCCTGAAAAACGGCTGTTGCCGGTAATGTTGAGGGTAGATTCCGTCAAAATCGCGCCGCCGCTGCCGGCCAAAGATTTGTTGCCGGTAAATGAGGTTTGTCCGACGGTCAGTTTGCCGCCGCTGTGGACAATGGCGCCGCCGTCGCGGATTTCCGCATAATTGTCCTTAAATTCGCTGCCGGTAAAAACGCTTTCGCTGCCGGTGCGGCCGATTTTTACGGCGCCGGCTTCGGTTGCGTGGTTGCCTTCAAACAGCGTCTGACTGACGTTTATTTTTCCGTTGCCGTAAATTGCGCCGCCGTAGTTTGACGTTCCCTGTTGGTTGACGGAGGTGTAATTGCCGATGAAACGGCTGTCGGCAACCGTCAGGTCGGCTTTGCCATCATAAGCGTAAACGGCGCCTCCTTCGGCTGCCGTATTAGCGGAAAAGACGGTGTCCGTTATTGTGGTTTTGCCTTTGGTATAGACGGCGCCGCCGTAGCTTCCGCCCGAGCGGTTGCGCTCAAAAGACGAGCCGGAAATGCTCAGCGTACCCCAGTTGTTGACGGCGCCGCCGTTGTCGGAAGCGCTGTTGTCGGAAAAAGAGGTGTTGTTGACGGTCAGCGTTTTGCTCGTAGTGTAAACGGCGCCGCCGAGATTGCCGCGGTTGCCGGTGAACGAGCTGCCGTTGATCTCGGTGTTGCCGAGGTTGGCAAAGGCGCCGCCGTAGTAGCCGCCGGTTCTTTGGCTGAAGCTGACGTTGTTGACGGTCAGGTCCTGCGCTTCTCCGAAGCCGAGCGTTCCGTTGGTGACGGCCGTACCGCTGCCGGCGGTAAACGACAGATTGTCAAGCGCGGATTTGACGCCGGTGCCGGTAAATGTCAGCGAACCGGAAAGCCGGGCGGTCGAATCGCCGGTAATTGAGGCGCTTTTGCGGACGGTTCCGGAATCGGCGGAACTGCCGGCTATTTCGATTTCGTAGGTGTCGCCGTCCGTGTTGGCGTTGGCGGCGGCGATGGCTTTGGCCAATGTGCCGGAAACGGGAACTTCGTAGTCTGCGGCCCATGCCGGGGGACACCCCAAAACCGCTGTCAGAACAAAAACAACGCCTGTACGCACCGAATTTACTCCTTTTGTCTGTTTGTTTTCGCAATAATGGTGGTATATGGTGTTTGTTTGCGACAATCCAACGGCTGCGGCGTCCGTTTTATCCTTTGGTTTAGCTAAGCTTTCGGCCGGAAAGCCCATGGCCGCGTATAAAATGAAACGCCCCGGAAAGTTCCGGGGCGTTTGCAGCAATGCCGAAGTTAAAATTTGTATTTGGCATTAAGCAGACCGGTGTGGTCGTGGTATTTTTCACGGAATTTGCCTTCGTAGCCGAGCGAAACTTCAATGTTGTCGTCGACTTCCGCAGTTACGCCTACGCCGAGTTCCATGCCGAAACGATCGAGTGCTTCGCCGTCAACCGCATAGGCGCTGCCGTTGGCCAGGGTTACGACCGAACCGCCGGCGTCGTTGACCAGATCATAAGTCAGGGCAAATCTGGCTTCCGGTTTCAGGCTGATGCCGTTCTCAAATTCCCAGGAGCGGTTGATTCTGGCACCGAGAACGCCGGTTAACAGATCGCTGTCGTTGGCGGAAACGCGCTGATCGGCGGAATCTTTATAGGCATCCTGACTGATGTGAACGTAGCGCAATCCTGTTTCCGGTACAAAAACGAAGCTCTCTGATTGCAGTTCGTATCCGGTCATGGCCTGCAGGCCGAACGTTTCGACGTCATAATCGGCGTCAACGCCGATGCCGGCGACGTTTTTGCCTTCCGAATAATCGGACCAGCCGTAAGTCGCAATGCCGTTTACATACCATTGGGAGGGTTTGTATTCGCCGTACAAAATCGCACTGTGGGTATCAACGTCGGTTGAACGCATGAAACCGTCGATGTCGGTGTTGGCATAAGCGTATCCCAAACCGATTTTGAAATTGTCGGTTACGAATTTTTCAGCGCCCAAGGCAACGCCCGAGCTGTCGGCGTCAAAGCCTTCGGTTCTTGCCGTATCATGCCTTTTCGATTTGTTGAACAGGCCCTGAATCCATACCGCGGCACGTTCAAAAACGCTGTCGCCGGAGGAAGTTCCTTCGGCCGCGGCAATCGTGCCTCCTGCAAATCTGGTGCCGACGGCGCCGAAGATCTGGTTTGCGGTCTGCGACTGCGTGTGCTGTACCATCGGCGAGACCTCGGGAGCAAGAGCGGTAACGGCGTCCAACGCGGCCTTGACCTGTGTGCGGTCAGTCGACTGGGCCATTGCGGAAACGGCGTCGGCGACGGCGTTAAATACGGCGTTGTCTGCCTTGCCCGCGGTGAGAGCGGTGAGGGCGGCCGCCTGGTTTCCGGTGGCGCCGGTAGCGGTGCTGACTTCGGCCGCGGATTTTTTGTTTACGTTATAGATGCCGTTTTCAATGCCGGTGATGTTGTACAGATTGTTTCCGGCAATGGAAAATTCGCGGTCAAGCGAACCGTCGTCGGTGATCAGTTCGTATCGTCCGCTGAAACCGTTGTCAAAAATGAGGTTTAAGGTTGCGCCGTTGTTGACGACCCGGTTGGAAATGGTCGTGGTCCCGGTTTTTACGGTAAGCTGCGCTCCCCGGGCAAAAGTGGTCGTGCCGTTGCCGGAAATGCCGCCGTCAAGCGTAAGATTGCCGGAAACATTGAGCGCGCCCAGATTATGAATGTCGTTCAGGCGGCCGTTTGCTTTGTTGCCGCTGAAAACAGCGTTGCTTATTTTCAGTGTAGCGTCCGCGGTATTATAAATCGCGCCGCCGAAAGCTTTGCCTGTTGTCGAAGTTGCGCTGTTGCCGCTGAAAACGGTGTTGTTGCCGAGGGTGATCATGCCTTCGCTGTAAAGCGCGCCGCCCAGTGCTTCGGTCGCGTTGGTTTCGACACGGTTGTTGGTAAAGCTGCCGTTTAATGTGAGATCGACGGTTTTACCGTCTTTTCTTTTTACCGAGATTGCGCCGCCGGTCGAGGCTTTGGCTCCGGCGTTGGCTGTAACCGCTTTGACAAAGTTGTCGGCAAAGTTGCCGTTAATCGTGGTTGTAACGAGGCCGGTTCCCGTTTGTCCGTCACGATCGGCGCCCGCTTTGAAGTAAATCGCGCCGCCGTTGGCATAAGCCGCCCCTTCGGCGCCGTTGCCGGTGAAATTGCCGTTGATTTCCCTGATGCCGGTTTTTTCGTCCGTGCCGTACTGGCCTTCAACGTGTATTGCGCCGCCGCCGGCCGAGCTTCCCGTGCCGTTGTATTCGCCTTCTCCCGTGTATCGGGAAGAAGCTTTGTTGCCGGTGAAGTTTGCGGTAAGATTATCGATATATCCGCCTTTATAGATCGCAAAAGCACCGCCGTTGGCGGTTGCTTTGGCATTGTTGTTGTTTTCCGTTGTTACGTTCAGACCGTTGTTTGAAATTTCTCCGGCGTTGACAGAGGAAAGTTTTTTGCCGAGCCATAATACGGCTCCCTGAGCATATACTTCGCCGGAGTGGCCGGAAGTCTGACGCGCCGTTATTCGGTTGTCGCCGATTTTGCCTGCGGTAAGGTCTTTTTCGTCTGCCGCCGGGCGAAGCACGCCGCCGCCCCGTGACGTGTTTTCTTCCAGTTCATATATGTTGTCGTTCCAATTTTTTACATCGCTGACGGCGCTTTGGGCCGGTTCGACGGCATAAGCGTTGGCGACGGTAAACGCGGCGGCCAGCGCTGTCGAAATTAAGAGTTTGTTTTTCATACGATTTAACATCCTTTTAAAACCAGTTAAAACAGAACCCGCACTTTTGGCAAAAGGCGGGCGGATGTTCGAAAACCGTATACGTTCAGACGGCTCGGCTTATTTGGCTGAGCCTTATTCGCCGACATCCGTCCGAAAAAAACAGACAAGATAAGTCGGCACAATATTTAAAGTCGTGTGCACACGACTAAACGTATCAAGGGTTTTCGAAGCCCTAGACGGATGGCGATAACCATTTCGTCCATAAGCAGAATATAAAACAAACGTCGGAGAAGCAAGCTAAAATGTCGAAAACCCTCCGTTTTTTTAAATAAACCTTTTCCCGGCTGTTTTCAGGGGGAGAAAATCCGGCTTTGTTTTTTCCTCTGAAGAGGGACATGCTTAATTTATTCGTTGACTATCGTAATTGTTAATTCTAAAATTTTAAAAATTCAACTTATAGGGTGACATGATGGACAAACGGGAAATCATCGAACAAATCAGGCAAAAATCGGACACCGATGTCGACTATACTCAATTTGAGAAAAAAGCCGTTGAACTGTATGAAAAATTTGCTAAAGAGTATTCTCCTCCGAAATTGGCGGAACTAAAAGGGGAGGCGTTGTTAGACACGATATTTCTCAATCCGCGTCAATTTCGTAAAAATCTGTGTTATGAATTAGAGTTCGGAGAATGTAAAATTTTAGGGGGAATCGGCGGCGGCAGTGCGGCCAAGTATGGGCTTTATTTTTCTGAAAAGGAAAAATCCTGGGCCGAAGGACACGGCAGGAGATTTCGTCCCCTTTCTCCCGACGAGGCCGTTCTCAGGGGAACGGAAATCCGGGACGCCCTGTTGAAGTATTGCCGTTTGGCGGAACAATGCAAGCCGCTGGTGACATTGGAAGATTATCGGAAACTGGGAGATTTGGCCGGGGATGTTTCTCTTAATCAGTGGATGAGGAAATATCTGAACATGGTTTTTCCTGACGAGTTTCCCGCTTTCTTTGCCGACAACATGCAGTTGAAAATATTAAAACTGTTTGGCGTCGTTCCGGAAAAAAATGTTTTTTCAAGGATGGGGCAACTTGTTCTTATGGCGAGAGAAGCGGGAATTTCCAACGCCCTTTTTCCCCGTGTCGTTGAGGATATGCTGTTAAAAGAAAACGTTGTAAACGCAAATGGAGAAAACGAGAAAATGAAAGACGAATTTAATGCTGCCGAAGCGGGGAATGTTCCGTTGAATCAGATTTTGTATGGTCCGCCGGGAACGGGAAAGACCTATCATGCCGTTTTGAAAGCAATGGAAATCGTTACTTTTAAACAAATGTTTTCGGATTGGTATTTGAAATCCCAGAAAGCTGAGTATCCGGAAAAAGTTTTGAGTGATTATGTTAAGCATATAGAAAAAATAAACACGGAATGTTTGAAAAGCGACAACATTTTCAGATATTACGATTTGCAGAAATATAAAAGGCTGGAAGAGGAAATTCTTGCCGGTGATTACATCAACGGCGACGAGGTTAGGAAAAATGAAAATTCATATTATCGTTATGCTCTTAAGAGATATGAAGAATTTTTGTCCGATTTGCGTTATGAAGACGTTTTGGCCGAATTTAACCGGTTGAAGCAGGCCGGACAGATAGAATTCGTTACCTTTCACCAGTCATATTCCTATGAGGAGTTTGTTGAGGGGATCAGACCCTGCGTTTCCTGGGAAGGTAAGGTGAACGAAGTTCGATATGAGGGGAAAAAAGGAATTTTCCGGGAAATTTGCGAGAATGCCGGAAAGGCAAGCGGCGCCGGAAAAACAAATATGGGGAAGAATATCGCCGACGTGGATTTTTCCCGCACGCGCGTATTTAAAATGTCGCTGGTAGACAAGGCCGCACCGGGCGACAATCTGTACGACTATTGCATAGGGCATAACGTTGTCGCCCTGGGGTACAGTAACGATAAGGATTTTTCAAATTGCAACTGTGCGGACGATTTTTCGATGATTGAGGACAAATGGGGCAAAAGCGCTCTTGAAATATTCAAAGATCGAATGAGAATCGGGGACGTCGTGATTATTGCCAACGGCAACCGGAAGTTCCGGGCAGTGGGCAGAATTACCGGCGAATACAGGTATGACAAGAACAGCGAAGTCCGCTACTGCCATTTTCGCAGCGTGGAGTGGCTGTATGCGGGGCAGGATATTGAAGTTTCGGAAATATACGACAGGAGTTTTTCTCAGCAGGCCATTTATGGTTTTTACCGAACCAGGAACGAAGGCCGGGAAAATTACAACGTGATTGATACGAAAAAGCTGGTTTCCGTCGTTTTGGAGCATTCGGGCGAAGAAGTTTGCCGCAAGCCGTATATTTTGATTATTGACGAGATTAACCGCGGCAATATTTCTAAAATTTTCGGTGAACTGATAACCTTGATCGAAGATGACAAAAGGGAAGCTTTTTCGGTTTGTCTGCCATATTCCCGCAATCGTTTTTCCGTTCCCAAAAATCTTTACATCATCGGAACAATGAATACGTCGGACCGGTCGATCGCAAGCGTTGACATTGCTTTGCGCCGTCGTTTCGTCTTCGTTCCGGTAATGCCGGACGTTCGTCTTGTCGCCGATAATGTCGAAGGAGTCGATTTGCGGCGCATTTTACGCAATATCAACGGCAAAATATCCGTTTTGCTGGATGAAGACCATCAGATCGGCCATAGCTATTTTATGAACGTGCGGACGCTTAAGGAATTGCGGAAGGTGCTTCAATTCGAAGTTTTGCCGTTGCTGAACGAGTACTTTTACGGCGACTGGAAAAAACTGGTGTTGCTGGTTCCGGGGTTTGTCGTTTCCGAAGAAATCCGGGATCAGGAATTGCGCGAAGAAGCGGGGGAAAGCGTTTTTTGTAAGTTTTGTGACGTTGAAAACATGGCGGACGACGAATTTCTGAAGGCGCTGAAAGCGTTGGAGGCTTAGCGTGAAGGTATTTCGGCTGAAAGAATATTCCGTTTCCGGCGAAAATAGCCTGAGCCGCTGCGAGGCGGAAAGGCTTTCGGCCTATTTGAGGAAAAAGAAGCTGCAGAACGTTGTGTCTCTGACGCCGCAGGGGATTGTTTCAAAATCTTTTGTCGGAGTCATAAGATGCGGAAACGTCCAAATCGAAATATTGCCGAAGATATTGTCCGCCAATGACGACAGGCGCGAGATTATGGAAAATCTGGTGTATATGCTGTCGTATACCCGCCGGTTGGACATCAGGACCGAAAGCGGTGCCAGGCTGGCGGCGTGCAAAAACCCTTTTCTCGAAATTCTGATTTATGAATATGCTTCTTCGTTGTTTGACTGTCTGAAAAAGCAGCCGCTTAGGAACTATGTAACGGAAGAAACGGAGGTCAATTTTATCAAAGGCAAACTGATGCTGCCGGAGCAGATAAGAAAAAGCTGCGTCAACAGGGCAAAGTTTTATTGTCAATATGACGAGTTTTCCGAAAACAATATGTTGAACAGGCTCTTTTTGTATGTTGCCGTATGTCTTTACAAGTTAAGCGAAAACAGCGGCAATAAAAGGATTTTGCGGCGGATCGTCAATTATTACGCCGATGTTGAGCCGTTGCCCGTTTCGGCGGCCGAGGCAAACCGGATTGCGCTGCCGCGCAACCAGATTTTGTTTAAAAAGCCTCTTTCTTTGGCTAAAATGTTTGTTAATCAGTGTTCCGTCGACCTTTCGAGGAATAAGATAGAAAACGTTGCGCTGGTCTGGGACATGAATGTTTTGTTTGAGGAGTTTATAGGAGAGGTTTTCAAAAGAAAGTGTCCGACGCTGGACATTGAGCTGCAAAAGGGAAAAAGACTGTTGTCGGAAGCGGGGACGGGGCGGAAGAAATGCGATACTTTTGTGGATATTTTTGAAAAAAACAACAAAATCGTGATTGATACGAAATATAAAGCGTTTCATTCGTTAAAAGACGTGTCGAATGCCGATGTTTTTCAGGTTATGACATACTGTATGCTGCATGGTGCCAAAAGGGCGATTTTGATTTATCCGCAATACGGTGATGTTGCGCCGGATGTGCCGGTTCATCGTTTGAACGCGGCGTCGGAAGATTTGGGGTATGCCGTACAATTTAAAACCGTTGATTTGCGGCGAAACCTGAAAAAAGCCCGTATTGAACGGGAGCTTTTGGAGGTTGTCGAAAACTTTTCCTGAATGTTTCGCGTAAAAGTTGAAAATCGGAAAGTGAAAGCTTTTGCCGCGCCGGCGGAAACAGGGGCGTTTGTCTGGCAAAAGGTATGAGAGTTTTCCGTTTGCCGTTGCGGAAAAAGCCGGTGTTGTCCGTTTGACAACCGCCGACATGTTCAAGCGCAAAAATCCGGCCAAAGCGCCGGCGGCTGCCGGCAGTGTCAACGAAGCGGCGCCGATGACCGGCGGCGCCGGCGCGGAAATTGCTGTCTGATGTCGTTGGAGAAATCCGTATTTGTAACGTTAGCGGTATTTGTAAACCCGGTAAGTAAAGAGATTATCCGGGAGTTTGAAGGTCCAAAGAGGGGTGCCGTCTTTGTCCAGTTCTTCCGCCGCTTTTCCCTTGTTGCTGCCATAGCCGACAATGTATGTCTTGTCTTCCGTTTCAAATACGTTGCCCATAAATTCGGAATATACGGACAATGGAATTTCTTGCCAGTTCAGTATCTTTTTGTTTTTTTCATCCAGTTTGAATTTTAAAATCCGTGAAGTTTTTCGGGGCAAAAAGGAAAAATTTCCGGCACATTCGGTGTTGATTTCGGCGGTGTGGTTGTCATAAAGCATCAGATATCCGTCGTTGGTCAGAGAAGCCGTGTGTTGAAAGTTGAAACGTTGTTCCGGCGTCAGGCCGAAGTCGTCGTTTTTGCCGCCTAAACGCCAAATGATTTCTCCGGTTTTCCGATCTATTTTGTAAATTGCGGAAGTATGTCTGAAAGACAATATCAGGTTGTTGTCGGAGGGATCGATGATCATGCTGTTAAAATGCACGTAATCCAGGTCTTTTTTGTAATTGCAGGCTGTCAGCGATTCTTTGATCAGTTCGGGATGGTCACCGCTGTTCCATTCAAAGATGACCCGGTTGTTTTTTATTTCCTGCAAAAGCAGGGTAACAACGGAGCTTTCCCTGCCGTTTATTCTTTCTTTCCGTTGTCGGTAACCGGTTAGTATATAATGGTTGTCCGTCAATAACAAAGAGTCGTGATTTTCAATTAAGCCCTCGTCTGCCGTCGGCGCGATCAGTGAAAGCTCGTTGATTTTTTGAAAGTTTTCGTCGAGTACAATCAGCTTTCCGTACCACCAGGCATAAGGGGGCATGGGTTTGGTTTGCTGCATAAATGTATAGCGGATGCTGCCGTCGGTAAGCTTTTTCCGCTTGAAGTCTGAAATCCCATAATTTTTTATCGGATTTGTATGGTAAAATTCTATCGTTCCGTCTGTTGTCATGATTGTTGCAAACGATTGGGCATCACCTTTCGGACTGAAAAAAGAGGTTGCTATGTACCCCCCCCCGTATATTCCGTGATATCGGGAACCGGCAGTTTTCGAGGAAACAGATTCAGTTGATAAATTTCGCCGTTAACGGAAAATTTTAAAATGTCACCGGGCTTGATGCGAAACAGGCGGAACCGTTTTTGAACACCGTCGACTTCGATTGTGTTAAAGCCGCGCGTGTTCAGCGTTACCGCTTCAAAAACTTTCCGCTGTGGTTCAATCGGCAACAGAGGATAGCCGTTTACGGTGACGACGTGATTGTCGGCTGAAGAAAAATCCAGCAATGTTTCCGCTGCCTGACCGGCGGAAATTTGCAGAAGAACAATGAAAAAGAGAAGAATGCTTTTCATGACGGCTGCCTTTACTTTTAGTCTTTTATGGCGAATATATATTGGCGGTGCAAAATTGTCATCAAAATTTTGTGTTTGTTAAAATGCCGGTTCGGAACGGAATCATTCATAAGGCCGGTTGTTGAACATTGATTGAATTTTGAGGCCGCCGGTTACTGTCGGTCCGGCTGTCCTTTGGGGGGGCCTTTAGGGCTGTTTTCTTTGTTATGAAACGTATGCGGAATATGAAAGTTTTTTTACGGCGGGGTAATGAAATGCGGATCTCCGGATGTAAAAAAAGCGTTTGAAATTTAAAAAAATCCGCATTAAAAAACACCGGTTGGAAAAAGTTTTTTTTAAGGAACGGAAAATGACGGTCAAAGGAAAATCCGCAGGCAATTCGGCGCGGTTTGATTTGGTGTTTGCGGGGTTTCTGACGGCGTTCGGTCCGTTTGCAACCGATGTGAAGCTGCCGGCAACGGCGACATGTTGTAACGACGGCGCGCCGGCGGAACCGGCATTTGCCGCGGCGGGAGAAGCGGTCGATGAATAAAAATGCCAGACTTTTTCTTTCTTATGTGCTGCCGTCGATGGTCGGCATGCTCATCGTCGGTTCCTACAGTATCGTGGATACCATTTTTATCGGCTGGAGTGCAGGAGAACTCGGGCTTGCTTCGGTGGCCGTTACCTGGCCGCTGGTGATGATGTTCGGTGCGGTCGGCGACATGCTGGGAACCGGTGCGGCAATTATCATCGCCCAGTCGAGAGGCAGCGGCAACCTGCGGCTGGCACGGCTCAGCCTCGGCAACATGCTGGTCTGGCAGGTATTGTTCAGCCTGCTGATGATGACTGTCGTCAACTGTTTTCTGACCGACATACTCCGTCTGTTCGGCGCTACCGACGAACTGATGCCCGGCGCCGTGCGTTATTCGCGGATTTTGATATACGGCAATCTGGCCTATATGCTGGTAACCGGCGTGCTGGCGGTAATCCGTAACGACGGCCGGCCGGTGCTGTCGATGTGGCTGATGGTCGGCGGACTGCTGCTGAACATCGTAATGGACTATGTTTTCATTTTTCCGCTCGGCGGCGGCGTGGCCGGCGCGGCCTATGCCACGGTTACCGCGCAGATGCTGATTGCTGTTGCCGGGTTGGCCTATTTCTTTACCCGGAAAACGGCTCTTCGTTTCGACCTGCAGATGTTTAAGCTGAAGCCGAAGTATTTGAAAAACATTGTCATAAGCGGTTTCCCTTCGCTCGGCAACCAGTTGTCGATTATCGCGATGTTGTTTTTCCATAATTATCAGGCGTTGAAATACGGACGGGTGGACGGGCTGGCCGCCTATACCTTTATCGGCGCGGTCGAATCGCTCGGTTCGCTTTTGATGACCGGGCTGGCACTCGGGGTGCAGCCGCTGGTCGCCTATCTTTACGGCGGCGGCCGTCACCGCCGGCAGAACATTATCGGCAACATGGGCTATTATACCGCTTTCGGATTGGGAATTGTGCTGATGTGCGTATCGGTTGTCGGACACGACGTTTTTCCCGCCTGGTTCAATTTGCACGGCAATGCGGCGGTTCTTGCCGCACACGGACTGGTTATCAGTTCGACGGCGTTCGTGCTGCTGGGAGTGATCCGGGTGGCCGGTTATTATTATCAGGCGACCGGCAAAATCACGGATTCTTCGCTGTTGATTTACGGTGACGCTTTTGTCGCGCTGCCCCTGTGTCTGTTTGCGCTGCCGTTGTGGTTCGGTCTGGACGGCGTATGGCTGGCAATGCCGGTTTCCCGCGTGCTGCTGTTTTTGTTCGTCTGTTACCTGTGGTTCGGCAGGAAAAAACGCCGGCCGTACAAAATGCAGCATTTTTCTGCCCGCCGGTAAAATTGTTTGTTTATGAAAAATTAAGATGACGGGTGTAAAAAAACAGTTTATCGTATGAGAAAATTTTGTCGGGTTTTTAAAACGAAAGGTGAAAAAATGTGGAAAAGTAGCAAATTGTTGGCGGGATTGGCGGTGGTACTGTCTTTGTGCGCCTGCAAGGAAGACAAAAGCGAGGTTCAGAATGCGGCGGCCAAAACCGCGGCGCTGCCGGTAAACGTGCTTGAGGTGGCGGCGGAAGACGTGCCTCTCAGTTTTGAATTTTCCGCCCGGGCGCAGGGATACAAGGAAACGGAAGTGCGGGCGCGGGTGAGCGGCATTTTGCTGAAGAAAAATTATATCGAAGGCAGCGAAGTCAGAGAGGGAGACGTTTTGTTTGAAATCGATCCCAAGGAATACAAGGCCAGGCTCAACAATGCCAAGGCCAACCTGGCCAAGGCCAAGGCACAGCTGCGGCGGGCCGAAACCGAATGGGCGCGAATCGAGAAGCTGTTCAAACAGCGGGTGGTAAGCGAAAAGTCGCGCGATGACGCTCAGGCCGAACTGGAAGCGCAGAAAGCGGCGGTGCTGATGGCGGAATCGGAAGTGGAAACCGCACAGCTGAATTTTGACTATACCAAAGTCACCGCGCCGATCAGCGGCGTTACCGGCATGGAAGTGCAGTCGGAAGGAAGCCTGATTTCGGCAACCGGCCTTTTGACCAACATTACCCAGCTTGATCCGATTTATGTTATCTTTTCGGCTTCCGAAAGCGAGATGATGTCGCTTTCCAACATGGTGGACAACGGTTTGATCCGCAACCCGGAAAACAAAAGCGAAGTCGTTGCCAAGGTCAAGTTCAGCAATGACAGCGTTTATCCGCTGCCCGGAGAGATTAATTTCATCAATTCGGGCATTGACGAGGGAACCGGCACCATCAAATTGCGCGCGGTTTTCCCCAATCCTAAAAAACGTCTGAAACCGGGACAGTTTCTGCGGCTGGTGATGGAAGGGCTGACCCGGGTCAACGCCCTGATCGTGCCGCAGGAAGCGATCATGCAGGGTGCCAACGGCTCTTACGTTTATATCGTCAACGACAAAAATATGGTCGAATCGGTCAATATCCAGACCGGACTGATGACCAAGGAGGGCGGCTGGATCGTCGACAGCGGTCTGAAAGCCGGCGACCGGGTGATCGTCAGCAACCTGATGAAGATCCGTCCCGGCATGACGGTTGATCCCAAAAACGTGGAGCAGCCGGCTGAACGGGAAACCGTCGAGGAATAATCCGGGAGAAAAAAGCAATGTTTTCCAAGTTTTTTATTGACCGCCCGATTTTTGCGACCGTCGTGTCGCTGGTTTTTGTGCTGGCGGGGTTGGTTTCGATGAAGGTGCTGCCGATTGAGCAGTACCCCAACATCGTGCCGACGGAAATTCAGATCAGCGCCACCTATCCGGGGGCGACGGCGGAAGTGCTGGCCGATACGGTGGCGGCGCCGATCGAACAGGAAGTCAACGGCGTTAAGAACATGATCTACATGTATTCCAACGCCACTTCGCAGGGGTATCTGACCATCGGCGTGGTATTTGACATCGGCACCGATCCGGATCAGGCGACGATCGACGTCAACAACAAGGTGCAGGCGGCGACTTCCAAACTGCCGAGCGAAGTGACCAAGCAGGGCGTGACGGTCGAACAGAAATCAAACTCGATCTTGCAGGTCGTGATGATGAAGTCTTCTTCCGAACGCTATGATACGATTTACGTTTCCAACTACGCGCTGTTGAACGTGCTGGACGAAATCCGCCGTATCAAGGGCGTGGGCAGCGCTTCGCTGTTTGCCTCGCAGGACTATTCGATGCGGATTATGCTGTCACCTGACAAGCTGGCAGATTTTGACATGACGCCGCAGGACGTGATTGCCGCCGTGCAGGAACAGAATTCGCAGTTTGCGGCCGGCCAGTTCGGTCAGGAACCGCTGGACGAATATCTGCCCTATACCTATTCGGTCAACACCAAAGGACGTTTGGTCGACGAAAAGGAATTCGGCGACATTATTCTTAAAAGCGATGACAAGGGCGGCATTCTCCGTTTGAAAGACGTGGCGCGGATCGAACTCGGTGCGCAGGACTACAGCGTCAATTCCTATTTCAACGGCGAACCGGCGGTGGCCTTTGCTGTTTATCTGCAGCCGGGCGCCAACGCGCTGGAAACGGCCAACCTGGTCAAAGCCAAAATGGCCGAACTGTCGAAGAGTTTCCCCGACGGCATCAGTTACGAAATTCCGTATGATACGACTTTGTTCGTAAACGTGTCGATCAACGAGGTTATCCATACCTTTTTTGAGGCGGTGCTGCTGGTTATCGTCGTCGTCTATTTGTTCTTGCAGAACATGCGGGCGACCCTGATCCCGATTTTGGCGGTGCCGGTATCGATTATCGGCGCGTTTGCCGGTATGTATCTGCTCGGTTTTTCAATCAACCTGCTGACGCTGTTCGGGCTGATTCTGGCAATCGGTATCGTGGTTGACGACGCAATTATCGTGTTGGAAAACGTCGAACGTCTGATGAGCGAGGAAAAGCTGACTCCGAAAGAAGCGGCGATCAAGGCGATGCAGGAAGTGTCTGGACCGGTGGTCGCGGTGGCTCTGGTGTTGTCGTCGGTGTTTTTGCCGATTGCCTTTCTTGGCGGTATGACCGGCGTTATGTACAAACAGTTCTCGGTGACGATTGCGGTTTCGGTGCTTATTTCGGCGTTTGTCGCGTTGACGCTGACGCCGGCTCTGTGCGCCCTGATTATCAAGCCCAACCGTCAGCATCAGGAACCGAAAGGTTTCTTCAAATGGTTTGACAACTTTTTCGAATGGGTGACGGAGGCTTATCTTTCCGGCGTGCGTTTCTTCCTTAACCACCGGAAAACGGCAACGGTCAGTTTCGTCGCCGTTCTGGCAGCGATCGCCTTTTTGTTTAAGATCGTGCCGGGCGGGCTGGTGCCGGGTGAAGACCAGGGTAACCTGCTGATGGCCTACAGCATGCCGGAGGCCTCGTCGCTGAGGCGGACGACGAATTTCAGCGACTCCGTGGTCAAACTGTTGAGGGAAGACGAGAACGTGGAAGACGTGCTGACGGTTAACGGTTACAACATGCTGTCGTCGAGCCAGAACACCTATTCGAGCATCAGCTTCATCATCTTAAAAGACTGGGGACTGCGGGAAAACGCCGACCAGTCGGCGGACGCTTTGGCTCAGCTTTATACCAAATTCGGCATGAGCCGGCCCGAGGGCATCGGCTATGCCTTCTCCATGCCGCCGATTATGGGCATGAGCATGTCCGGCGGTTTTGAAGGTTATATCCAAAACCGCGGCGGCAAGAGTTCAAACGAGCTGATGGACAAGGTGACCGAATTTGTCAATGCCGCCAACGAACGGCCGGAGCTGAAAAACGTGCGTACCACGTTTTCGGTCAGCACGCCGCAGTACCGGGTTGATCTCGATCGCGAAAAGGCAAGGATCCTCAATGTGTCGATCGATGCCATCTATGCGGTTATGCAGTCAACCTTCGGCAGTCTTTATGTCAATGACTTTACTTACAAAGGCCGCAATTTCCGGGTGATTTTGCAGTCGGAAGGACGCTTCCGCCGCACTCCGGACGACCTGCGTTACGTTTATGTCAAATCCAACAGCGGGCAGCTGGTACCGTTGTCGACTCTGCTGAAAGTCGAGCGCGTTACCGGACCGGAGCTGGTTAACCGCTTTAACATTTTCCCGGCCGCCAAGGTGCTGGGCGATCCGGGCGACGGTTATTCGTCCGGTCAGGCGATTGCGGCGATGGAGGAAGTGGCCGGTCAGGTTCTGGGCGACGACTATTCGCTGTCGTGGATCGGTTCCGCCTATCAGGAAAAGCTGACCGGCGGCGCATCGACCCAGGCCTTTGTTTTCGGTCTGATCATGATCTTCCTGATTCTGGCCGCCCAATATGAAAAATGGTCGCTGCCGTTCGTGGTTATCCTGTCGGTGCCGTTTGCGGTACTGGGCGCTTTGCTGGCAATTTATCTGCGCGGCATTCAAAACGATCTGTATTTCCAGGTCGGTCTGGTTACCCTGATCGGTCTGGCGGCGAAAAACGCCATTCTGATCGTTGAGTTTGCGGTAATGGAAGTGCAGCGCGGGTTGACTTATGCGGAAGCGGCGGTCAGCGCGGCCAAACTGCGTTTCCGTCCGATCGTGATGACTTCGCTGGCATTTACCTTCGGCGTTTTGCCGCTGGCCATTTCCACCGGTGCCGGCGCCGGCAGCCGCCATGCCATCGGTACCGGCATGATCGGCGGCATGATTTTGTCGACCTTTGTTGCCACCTTGTTTGTGCCGATGATGTTTGCGATTATCGGCGAAACTTTCGACGAGGAAAACATACTCCGTCGCAAGATCAGCAAACGGGCGAAAAAGCTCGGCCGTCCGCAGTTGAAGGGAAAACTGCGGTAAGTTGCGGAAAATGTGCCGGAAGCCGTGTTCCGGCGGCAAGAGAAAAGGGACGGCTGAACCGTCCCTTTTCCTGTGTCAGAAAACAAGCGCCGGGTGTGTGGCCGAATTGCATCCGTTAACGAAGGAGGGCATGTTCAATGCGGGCTGAGGCAGAGGATTGGCGGAATATCCGGCGGAGAGGACGAATCCTGTTGGTGCGGAACCGGCGCCGGGACGCCGCCGGCGCTCAGTTGACGTCGCCGAGGACAATCGTCTGTGTCACTTTGTCAATGTTTTTAAGCCAGGGAACGATTGCCTGGGGAAAAAAATCGGAATCGGCCAGCCGGTCGATTTCAATCCAGCGGATTTGCTGTTTTTCGCCGTCGGGGATGCTGCCGTTGCAAAGCGGCGAGAAGTCTTCGACCGTACAGAGGAACATCAGTTCCGCCTGATGAAAACAGGGGTCGTCAAAAGGCGAATCGTGGTTTTTGGCGATATAGTCGCGGACAAAAAGCAGCCGTTCCGGACGGACGGTAAGGTTGAGTTCTTCCCGGCATTCGCGTATCAGAGCCTGTTCCATGGTTTCGCCCCACTGGTGGCCGCCGCCGGGCAGTTTGCAGAAACGGCCGCGGCCGTAGTCGCAGCTTTCGACCAGCAGTTTGCCGTCGCGGATGATGACGGCTTTGATTGAATAGCGGAAAATCTTTTCCATTGTTTTTCTCCGGGTTGTGAAAAAAAACAAGAATAAAGTTTTTGCCGCCGGCGTTCAATCTTTTTTTTGGGGGAGAAAAATTCCGGGCGGAAAAGCAGCGCAACCGGCCGGGGAAGGTTCGGCCTTTTGTTGCGTCGGGGTGCGAAAAAAAACAAGAATAAAATTTTTGCCGCCGGCGTTCAATCTTTTTTTTGGGGGAAAAAAATTCCGGGCGGGAAAGCGGCGCGGCCGGCCGGGGAGGGTTCAGTCTTTTGTTGCGTCGGGTTTGAAGTTCATGGCGCCCGAGTTGATGCAATAGCGCATGCCGGTGTTGGTCGGTCCGTCTTCAAATACGTGCCCGAGGTGGGAACCGCAGCGCGCACAGGTAACTTCAACCCTTACCATGCCGTGGCTGAAGTCTGCATTTTGTCTGATGCTGCCGGGAATGGCGCGGTCAAAGCTCGGCCAGCCGCTGCCGGAATCGAATTTGTCGCCGGAGCGGAAAACCGGGTTGCCGCAGGCGCCGCAGACGAAGGTGCCGTCGTCTTTCATATTCAGGTATTGTCCGGAAAACGGCTTTTCGGTGCCTTTTTCGCGGAGAATTTTATATTGTTCCGGCGACAGTCGTTTTTTCCATTCTTCTTCGCTTAAGTTCAGCGGCGGCGTTTTTCTGCCGCAACAGCCTTTTCCCTGTTTGGCCAGGTATTTCTGATGATATTCTTCGGCCGGATAGAATTCGGCAGCCGGCGCCACTTCGGTTACCACCGGCGCGGGATATGTTCCCGAGTTGTTCAGTTCTTCTATTTTGGCCAGGGCCTCTTTCTTTTGTTCCGGTGTGAACCAGAAAACGGCCGACCGGTACTGGGTGCCGACGTCCGGTCCCTGGCGGTTGAGCGTGGTCGGGTCGTGGTTGGCAAAAAAAATGTCCAGCAGCTGGTCGTAGGTGACCATTTTGTCGTCAAAGACGACTTTGACCGCTTCGGCGTGGCCGGTGCCGCCGGTGCAGACCTGCCGGTAGTCCGGGTTTTCCGTTTGTCCGCCGGTGTAGCCGACGGTAGTGGACACAACTCCCGGCACGGTGTCGAACACCGCCTGAATTCCCCAGAAGCAGCCGGCGGCGAAAACGGCCTGCGATATGCTCATTTTTTTCTCCCGTTTGATTTGTTTTTTTTCAAATATAAGTACGAACCGAAGGTTTTTCAATCAGGCAACGTTTTTTCTTCGCGGTCAGCGCCGGAGAGCAGCCAAAACCATCGGCGCGGCATTTTGCGTCGTCGGTTCCTTTTCGTCAATCCATGAAGCGCCGTCGGAATCAAGGTCGGAAATGTCCCGGTCGGGAACGCCGTCGACGGTGCAGTCGAATAAAACGCCGGTGTGGAACAGCCCGCCGGGGCGGCCGTCGTCTTCGATAAAACCGCGGAAAAAGACATTTTCTTCCCGCCGTTCGCCAACACTTTGCAAACGGCAGCCGGTTTCTTCCTCCAGTTCGCGGGCAAGCGTCCGTTCTTCGCTTTCGCCTTTTTCCGGCGAACCGCCGGGCAGGTCGAAAAGGCCGGTGTAAGGTCCCCGTTTTTTGCGGATCAGCAGAATCTTTCCTTCCCGGCGGATAACGCCGTAGATGCCGCGGTGAATGCGGGTGACGGAAAAGGCGTCGCGTTCCCGTTCAACGGCTTCCGCCGCCAGGGCGCTTTCGTCGCGGATCCAGCGAGGCAGGCCGGCATCGGCCGTGCGGCTGAAAGGAAACCATTGCCAGCTTCCGTGCTCGGCGGAAAGTCTGACCGTGCCGGAGAGGTATTCGGCAAGAAAAGTGACGCCGTAAAGCGTTTCCCCTGCCCGGGGAGAAAAACTCCAGGTTCTGAGCGGGCGTTTGATTCGTACCGTTAATCCGGTTTCTTCAAATATCTCTCTTGTCAGCGCCTGCGTGTGGCTTTCGCCTGTTTCGACGCCGCCGCCGGGCAGGTCATATATTCCTTCTTCGCCGTTTTGCCGCCGTTCAAGCAGCAGAAAACAACCGTTGCAAACAATGACGGCCTTGACGGCCACGCGCGTTTTGTTCATTTCTTTTTTCCTTTCCCGGCAACCATTATAACGGCAGGAAGACAAAAAGGCAAACCGTTTTCCGAAGCATAATTCCCGGGCCGGCCGGGGCTGTAACAAAAAAACACCGCCGTTTTCAAACGGCGGTGTCGGCGGGAACTGTCGTTTCCTTATTTGATTTCTTCAATCAGCAGTTCGCTCGGAGCAGTGGTCTGAGTGTTTTCAATGGTGTAGGACACTTTCCGGGTCGCCGGTTTGGTCGTGGTGGTGACCACGGTTTTTACCTGCGGCTGGGTGGTGACTACGGTTTTTACTTCCGGCTGAGAAGTAACGACCGTTTTGACTTCCGGCTGAGCGACAACCTGAGTGTTGGAAATGATTTTTTGATTGATGACAGGTTCTTTTTCATAGCTGACGGTCGATGTGGTTTTCGGTTCGTAAACCGTGGTGTAAGTGGTTTTCTTATAGATGACTTCAACCGGTTCACGGGTCTGTCTGACAACCGGTGCGCAACCGTTGCAGCCGTTGGTGCTGACAACGACGGGAGCCGGGACGGGCGCGGGAGCCGGGGCCTGAATGTTAACGGTGGTTACGGGAACCGGAGCGGGAGCCGGCATCGGCGCCGGACGCGGGGCAACATAGGCCGGACGCTGGGCTACCAGCGTAATGCGTCGCGGCTCGGGTCTTGCTTCCCGGTAGACGTATACTTTTTCGGGCGCTTTGGCCTTTTCTTCTTTGGCCGGGCAGTCTTTGCGGGAATAGAAGTGGTCGTTGCAGTCCTGATCGTACTTTTTGTAGATGGATCCTTCGGCGCAGGCGCCAAGCAGGAAAAGGAGGGAGAATACAAATAACTTTTTCATGACTTTTCTCTTTCGTTGATTGATAGTTGCAATATAGCGGATTAGCAAAAAAATTAAATATACTATAATCTTTTTTTCTAATTTGTCAATTTCTGTTTAAAAAAATCTGCTTTTTATATAATCACGTAAATCTTAATTTAAACCTTATGTGATATGGCGGAAAGAAATTATTTTGACATTTTTGCCAATGTCATCTACGATTGAAAAAAATTTATTTGTTGACCGGGGGAAAACTTATGAATATCCGTAAAGTGTTGTGTTTGCTGACGATGCTGGCCTGCGCGGCGGAAAACTGTTTGGCGGCGGAAGGCGACAATCTGGCGGCGTCAATTTACAATCACGCGCATTTTCGCAACCGAGAGGCGCTGGCGCGGCTGAAGAGAAACGGCTATTCCCTGGACGCAACGGATTCACGCGGCAATACGGCGCTTTGCACCGCCATTATGCGCAAAGACGAAAATGCTTATAAACTGCTGCGGCAGATGGGAGCGAACACCGCCCATCCCTGCGTTAAGAGACTGGAAGCCGCAGTGCGGCCGGTTAAAAACGACAAGTTCGTATGGAACGTGGGGCCGACGACCTATCTCGGCGCCGCCGCCCTGATCGGGGGTACCGTGGCCATTGCCGCCGGCGGCAGCAGCGGTGGATCAAAATCGGACGGCGCGGCGGGGACCGGTGACGAACCCGGCGGCAGCGACAATCCGGGCGGCGGCGAAGGGGAAGTCGTGAATGAAGTCGATCCTTCGTATTTCCAGACCGACGAATACAAACAGGGCAATTTCCTGTCGCAGATCGGCGCGGCGGAAGCTTATGCGCGTTTTTACGGAGAAACGGAAAGCGGCGATCTGGCCTCGCAGCTGGAACGAGTGGCCGTCGGCGTGGTTGACAGCGGCGTTTACGGTGCTCACGCGGAGTTTGGCGCTACCGACGTCAGCGGCGTCAATTACGACTACGGTCCCTGTTCCAAAAGCGGAAACTCTACCAACTGCTGGCAGTGGGCGGCTGAATATACGGTCGGCGGACAGAGTTATCAAAACGTTACTTATCTGAAACTTGATGATGGCCGCGTTTATATTACCCGCGTAGGCAAAACGGGAAGCAAAGAAGAGTATGACGAGTGGGCGTCGTCTTATGATGACGGTTATGACTGGAATGTAGAAAAAGACAGTGCGACCGGTTTTTATCCGAACAAGTCGGACGATGCCGCGCACGGCACCCATGTGGCCGGCATTATCGCTGCCGACAGAAACGGCGCCGGCATGCACGGCGTGGCTTTTGAAAATGCCGAGATTATCGCCGCCCGGTGGGATCTGATGTCGCCGATTTCGGCGCCGGTAAAAGATGTGATCGACATGGGCGCGAAAGTGGTCAATTTCAGTCTGGGCGTAGATTCGACGGCTGATATAAACGCTTCCACCATTGATCGTTATGCGGATCAGTTGGACGATTATCTGGACAGCGTGCGCTATCAGATTGAAAACAACGTTGTTTTCGTTTTTTCCGCCGGCAATGAAAGTCAGGCGCAGCCGGGCGTTACAAACGGGATTCCGCTGCTCGACGAGTTTAAGGAAAGTCTGGACGGTTTGTTCGTGACGGTAGTCGCTTTGGACAAGGACAACAAGCTGGCCGATTATTCCAACGCCTGCGGAGTTGCGCAGAACTATTGTATTGCCGCGCCGGGAAACGATGTCTGGTCGCCCATTAACCAGGATGATATGATCGGGCAGATGAGCGGCACCTCAATGGCGGCGCCGGTGGTTACCGGCAGCATTGCCTTCCTGATGGGCGCTTATCCTTACATGACGCCGCAGGAAGTGGTCAGTCTGGTGTTTGAAACCGCCGACGATCTGGGGGACGCCGGCGTGGACGCCGTTTACGGACACGGTCTGATCAATCTGAACAATGCGACCCAGCCGCAGGGCGAACTGATGATCGCTACCGGCTCGAACGTGAAAGGGGAAAGCATTGCGGCCCGTTCGACGACAATGTCGGTGCCGGCCGTTTTCAAGAGCGCGCTGGCGGCAAAGATGCCGCGTTCCGTTACCGCGTTTGACAAGTACAAACGCCCTTATGCAATGCCGATTTCTTCTTTTGTAAAAATGACCCACAGCGGAGAGCGCAATTTTAAAAACGATTTGTATGCCTTTTCCCGTTATCAGCCGAAGCGGAGGATAGCGGCCGGCGGCAATCTGGCCTTCTCCTATGCGCCGGCGGCTTTGGCCGATTCTCCGAGCGGACTCGGCACCGTGGAAGCCGAATATGCCGGGGGGGGGTATGTGGCCGGCTTCTATTATACGGAAAATACGCTTTATAATCATGACGCTTATTTTGAAAAGGCGCTGGCCAATCCGTTTATGGCGATGAATTCGGCTTACGGCGTGTACAGCCGTTACCGGCCGTCTTCGGACTGGAAGGTGACGATGGGCTTTGCTACCGGCGAAAACGGTCTTTACGACGGCAGCCGGGACGACAACGACCGCGATTTTGACAACCGGGTTTACGGTTTTGATTCCGCAGCCGCTTACAGCCTGACGGACAATCTGACGGTGACGGCGATGAGCGGTGTTTTGTACGAAGACGGCGCAATGCTCGGTTTAAACGGCACCGGCGGTTTTGACGTCGGCGATTCCAGCACCTATTATGCCGGGCTTTCGGTCAGCTGGTCGCCGCTGAAGAACCTGTTTTTAAGCGGTGCTTATTATCAGGGCTGGACCGATGCCGGCGGGCTTGCCTCCAACCTGATGCAGACCAGTCGTCTGGTCAGCGACAGTTTTGCTCTGGACGGCCATTACCGCTATAACAAAACCGACGTTGTCGGCTTGCAGATTTCTTCGCCGCTCAGAATATACAAGGGCACGGCCGCCTTTGACCTGCCGGTCGGGCGCGACAATTATTCCGACGAAGTTTACCGCGAGCGCTTCAATGCCGGTTTGAAGCCGGATGCCCGGGAATACAAGTTTTCGTTTTATCATGACCGGGAGATTAACGAGGACATGAATTTTAAGGCGCAGTTTGACATGCGGCTCAATCCCGATCATCAGAAAGATGCCGAGACCGATTATCGGGTGATGTTCGGTTTCAACTGGACTTTCAACTGATTTTGCAAAGGAGCGGTTTTGAACCGCTCCTTTTTCGGTTATGCTTTTTGCGGAAAGGTCCCGAACTTATTCGGGGCCGAACGTAAAGCCGTCGGAACAATGCCGCCTCATGCCTCATACCGCAGGCTTTGCGGCCGATACGGAATTCTTTGCAGGGGTATCTTTATTTGCCGGGAAAAAGCGCCTGGCGTACCCGGCGGATGCGGTATTCCCGATAGAGCTGTCCGAAACGTTCGTCTTTGGGCAGATTTTCCCAGCCGGGCATATCGGCCGCGCGGACGGTTTGCAGAATTTTCACTGTCTGCCGGAGGCGGTCGGCGTTTTGTTCAAAACGTGCGTCTTCTTCGGCGGAAATAGGACGTTTGCAGCCATGCATGTCGGCGCGGCAGACAGCGATGTAGTTTTCAAAGTCTTTTTCCCCGGAACGGATGAGATCTTCGCAAAAATCGACTAATGTGCCGATCCTCATTTCCGGAATTTTGCAAAACTTCATATGATAACGGCAGGCAGTGAGGGCAAAATCGCGGTAATGGTTGGGGATTTTCAGCCGGCGGCAGATCGTGCGGATAATTTCCAGACCGTTTTGTTCGTGATTATGATGAGAGGGGAGAATTTCCGCCGGGGTAACGGTTTTGCCGATGTCGTGCAGGAGAATGCCGAAGCGGATGAGGGCATTGCCGCCGGCAGCCTGTTCTAACGCCGACAGAGTGTGGTCGCCGCTGTTGCCTTCGGGGTGATAGTCGGTGCGCTCGGGCGTATTCCACAATCGGTTGACTTCCGGCAGGACGGCTTCAAGCGCTCCGCAGGCGCGGGCAGTCTGTACAAAACGGGGAAAATCGGGAAAGCGCAGGGCTTTTTCCAGTTCTTTCCATATCCGCTCGGCGGAAAGGTGGGCAAGCTGCCCTTCAGCCGTCATCCGGGTTACCAGTTCAAGCGTTTCCGGCGCCGGAGTAAAATTGAGCTGGGCGGCAAACCGGCAAAGGCGGAGAACCCTTAAGGGGTCTTCCTGAAAATGTTCGGCGTTGATGTGTCTTAAAACGCGGTTTTCAATGTCTTTCCGCCCGTTGAAAGGGTCAAAATATTCGTCCGTTTGCGGGTCAAAGGCGATGGCGTTGCAGGTGAAGTCTCTCCGTTCCAGATCTTCTTCCAGAGTGACCGAGGGATCGAATATAAAGCAGAAATCGGCATGGCCGCAGCCGGTTTTAATTTCTTTGCGGGCAAGCGCGTATTCTTCTTTGCTTTCGGGGTGGAGAAACACCGGAAAGTCTTTGCCGACGCGGACAAAGCCGCGGGCAAGCATTTCTTCGGGCGAGGCGCCGGTGACGACATAGTCGTAGTCCTGCGGCTGCCGGCCGCGCAGCCTGTCGCGTACGCTGCCGCCGACCTGATAGATTTTCATGCCTTTTCTCCCAACAGCAGTTTTTGCAGATAAGCGTTTAAACAACGTTCTTTTTCTTCCCCGGCGTTTTGTGCGCGGGCGTCGGTTTCGGTAAGCGAAAGGAGTTTGCCGAGTGCTTCGTCAAGCAGCGGCTGCCGGCCGAGGTCTTCTGTTTCTCTGCCGTATTTTTTGCTTTCGATCAAACGGGAAAGGGCGGCGTACGTTTCTTCGCCGAGCGTCTGCCGGCAGGTTTCCAGCGTGTGGGTGAAATCGGTTTCCGGCAGGCGGCGGAATGCGGCGACGCAAAAGGCGTTGAGCAGGCCGCGGAAAGCGTAGAGGTATTTTTTGCCGGTGAAGGTCCGGCGTTTTTCCATTTCCCGGAGATTATTGGCGGCCATGGAACGGTAATGGCGGATCAGAGTGCCGTCGTCAAAACTTTTTTCGGCAAAAGCGCGCAGTTCCGGCGGCACCGGTCCGAGGTAGACGACGTTTGAGATCAGCCATTCAATGGTCGAAGGGTTGGATTTTGCCAAAAGACGCAGGAATTTGAAAATGTCAAATCCGCAAAGGTCGTACAAGGCGTCGTGCGCGGTACAGGGGGCAAGCTTTTGGTCAAACGCCGCATTGATGACGTCGTCCGGCCGGGCCAGGTTGACATAGTCTTTCAGCGGGCGGCAATAGACAAAGCGGACGTCGTAGTCGCTGTCGGCGCTTTCGATCCGCCAGGCGCGGCTGCCGCTTTCAACGGCAAAAAGAATTTTTATCTGCCGTTGTTCTTCCAGATCGTGCAGAAAGCTGCGGACGGTTTGCGCTGCCGGTTCAGACATGTTTTTTGGCCTCCCTGACCATGTGTTTCCAGTTTTTGGGTTTGATGACTTTGACATGCGGTCCCCAGCCGTAAAGGCAGCGGTCCAGTTCCAACACGCCGCCCGCCCTGAAACTGACGGTCAGGCTGCCGTTGGGGTTTTCGCGGACCTGCTGGCGGGGGTGAAAAATGTAGTTTTTGGCGGCGGCGGCCGAGCGGGCGTCAAAAAGCCATTCGTTTTCAAATGCCGGTTCGCGGAACAGTCCGAAATTTTCACAGCAATGGTTTTCCAGGCAAAAGTCACCGTTGCGGATAAAATAGCTGTCGGTTTCTTTAATGTCAATGATGTCGCTCAGACAGACGTAGAGAAACTCCCGTTTTTTTTCCGAATAAGCGATAAGGTGATGTTTGGGGCCGTAAATGAAGGCGTACGGACATAACGTCTGCCATTTTCTGAGAGTGTTCGTTTCTGCCCAGCACAGACGGATTTTGCGGCAGGCGGTAACGGCATGTCGGAGCAGCGCCAGATGGCGCGGATTGATCTCGATTTTTTGCACCGGCCGGAAGAGGTAGCCTTCGGAAGCCTGCATGATTTCGGTGTCGGTTTCTATCCGGCAGCAGACTTCCGGCCGCATCATGGCCTTGAGTTTGGTCAGCAGGCCGGCCAGCGTGCGCGACTGTTCGCAAAGCTGAACGTGTTTTAACAGCCGCAGGGCGTTTTGCAGGGTGGATATTTCTTCGGCCGAGAAACTGATATAGTTTTTGAGCGCCCCGTACGGCAGGTGCCAGCGTTTGACGCCGTGCTCGCCGATGGTTTCGGTCAACTGGGGAAACCTTTCGCGGATAAAATTGCGCATTCTTTCCGCCGTGCGGCGAGAAACGTCAAACTGCTGCATGACGTCGGCGATGGAAATTCCTTCGGCGCTTGACTGCATACGGATGGCAAGGTCAAATATGTTATGCATTTTTTCGTATGCCATCGGGTAGAAATCCTTTGCCGTTTCAGGGAATCAGTTTTTCGTCCAGGCTGCAGGCCGCAGTTTTTCCCGAAGCCAGCGCTTCGACAATGGTGGAGCCGCCGTGTTTGCAGTCGCCGGCGTAGATGACGCGGTCGGTGTCCGGCTGACGGGGAGCGGTGCTGCCGATGGCTTTGATGACCAGGGAAAAGCCGGGCCGGGCGATGGTGGTGTCGGGAATTTCTTCCAGTTTGCCGCGATTAAAACGGTTTTTGGCGGTATATAAGGTGAGGTAATCTCCGTCGGCGCCGATTTTTTTGATTTTGGTCATGGTGGTCAGGTCCACGCCGGCATCAAGCAGCGATTTTCTTTCCTCCCCGGTGACCCGCATGTCGGAAACCCGGCGGCGGACAAACATTTCGACATTTTCGGCGCCGTTGTTGACGGCTGTCAGTGCGCAGTCGGTTGCGACGGCACCGCCGCCGATGACGGCAATGTTGCCTCTTGCCGCATAGTGCTCAGGGTGACGCAGATAGTCAAGATAGGAAACGGCATGTTCCTCGCCGTCAATGCCGAGGTTGATGCCTTCCGGTTCGCCGGTGGCGACGATAACACCGTCAAAATCCTGCTCCAGAAGCGCGGCAGGGTTGTTGACGGGAGTGTTCAGCCGCAGTTCGATCATGTCGGGATCGTCAATGAAGCTCCAGTCTTTGGCGATAACTTCAAACGGCAGCCGTTTGTCGGGGATGAGATTGAGGGCGCCGCCGATTTTTTCAAAGCTTTCAAACAAGGTAATGCGGTAACCGAGCCGTGAAAGTTCCGCCGTTGCGGCAATGCCCGCCGGCCCGGCGCCGATGACGGCGACTTTTTTGCCGTTGGCCGGCAGTTTGGGATGGGCGGCGGATTCCGCGGTACGGTATTTTTCCAAAATGGTGGCCTGAACCCGCGGAATGTTGATCGGAAAGTCGATGCCGGCGCGGGTACAGGCCTGCATGCAGAACTTGTCGGGGCAGATCAGGCCGCAGGTCTGTCCCATCGGGTTGTTGCGGGTAATGGTTTCGACCGCGCCGGCAAAATCGTTTGCCTTTGCTTTGGCGATAAACTCCTGCGGATTGCAGTTGACGGGGCAGGCGTTCATGCAGGGTTTGCTTTTGCAGCCCAAACAGCGTCCCAGTTCGGAAATCAGCTGGGCGCGTGTCAGGTACAGTTTTTTGTCAGTCATTTTAACTTATCCGAAATTAATTGCTGTTTATAATTTACGCCATCAGAGAAGGGAGAAGTCAAGTTTTTTCTGGCGGAGGTTGAAAATGTTGAAAAAAATATTGCGGGCGGCGGCCGCAGGAGCGGCGTTCGTCGTCGTTTACCTGGTCTGCCTGTATGCGGTGCAGGATTATCTCATCTTTTTTCCGGACAGGTTTTATGCCGGTCCGAGCAGCGCCGGCGCACCGGCGTTTGAAGAACGGCCGCTGGTGACGGCCGACGGGCACCTGATTATGGCCTGGTATGCAAAAGGCGATGCCGACAAACCGGCAATTTTGTTTTTCCACGGCAATGCCGGACAATTGGCAACTTTTGCGCCGCACCTGAAAGCGTATATTGATGCCGGGTATCCGGTGTTTATGCCCGAATATCGCGGTTTCGGCTTAAGCGGCGGCAGGCTTTCGGAAGAAACGATGTATGCCGACGCCGTCGTTGCCTTCAATTATCTGAAAGACAGACTCGGGCATGACAAAATCGTCGTTTTCGGTTATTCGATGGGGACTGCGGCGGCCTCGGCGGCGGCTGGCATGTGCTCCGCCGACGCGCTGATCCTGGCCGCGCCGTTTTATTCCCTGGAACGCGAGGTCGGCGACAAGCCGGTTCCCCTGGCTCGGCTGGTATTGAAAAACCGTTTGCAATCAAACCGGTTTATTGCCGCTTATCCGGGGCCGCTGCTGGTTGTTCACGGCAGTGAAGACAAGCTGATTCTGCCTTACCACGGCCGGGAACTTTTTGAGTTGTCGCCGGCTGCGGACAAGGAATTCTTTTTGGCGGAGGGGGTTGATCACAACCGTTTGTTTTTTGACGATGGCAACCATCGGACGATGCTCGACTGGCTGAACCGGCGTTTTGGCGCCGGCCGCTGACGGCGGTGCCGACAAGTGTCCGCCGGCCGCCGCAGGCTTGATTTTAGCCCCTTAAATACGCGGCTTGAAAGCTTCGTAATCCTTGCCGAGCCGGAATGTCCGCATCTGTCCGCTTGCGCCGACGTTTGAACCATAAAAAAAACTCCCCGGGCAGGGGAGTTTTTTTTATAGGTTTGCAATTTAGAAAACGTAGCGGACGCCGCCGTAGATTTCCTGGTTGTGGACTTTGCCGTCGCCGATTTTGCCCATGTCGTAGTAACGGTAACCGACGTCGATGTTCAGGCGGTTGGTCATCTTTGCGGAGATACCGCCGCCCAATACCCAGGTGAAATTGTGTTTCTTGTAACTGTCGCGGCCGTCGTCGTACGAGAACTTGTATTCGAGGTTGGTTACGCCGATACCGGCCTGCAGATAGGGCGTAAACCAGGTATACGGAGAGAAGTCGTAATAGACGTTGAACATATAGGAATCGTATTCAAACGTGCCGGTGCTGGTGGAAACGATCGGATCGCGTCCTTCCATCGGAATGACGAGCGTTTCGGAATCTTCGCTCTTGTCACGCCAGATATATTCGACTTCGGCGCGGAAGTACTGATAACGGTAACCGATGGCGCCGGAAAGCATGAACAGGTTGTCGTCGATGTCCAGACGGTCACCCGAGGTGTGTCTGTCGCCGATGTCAGGTTCGGCAACGCCGCCGCGCAAACCGAGGTAAATACCGTCGCATTCGGCCATGGCGTCTGCGGCCGCGACCATCCCCAAAACTACTGCCGATGCTCCGGCCAACATTTTTTTCAACATTCTAAAGATTCCTCTCGTTAAAGCAAAATGAAAATTCTGGACAAAGAGTACATTAATTTTTTAATTGAATCAAGTTTTTTGTGCGGCGGCGGCAGAATTTGTCGTGAGCGGCCGGATTTGTCCGGAGTCCGTTTTCCGCCGCCGGTATAATTTAAGCAGTCCGCTTGCTTTTTCAACGGTTTTGTGTTAGTCGTAACGATTATGACGAAAGAAAAAACGGCAAATGAGGAAAAAAGAACGGCTTCGGGGCTGAATACGCTGGCTTCCGAAACGATGCCGCTTTTGCGCCGAATCCTCGGCCGAAAGGGCATGATGGCGGCCGACGTGCTGGCTTTTTGGGAACAGATTGCGGGGGAGGAACTGGCCGCTTTCACTTTTCCGGAAAAAATCGGTTTTCGCGGCAAGGAACGGCAGAACGGCGTTTTGCAGGTGGCGGCGGTCAACGGCGCTTTTGCTCTGGAACTGCAGCACCGGGAAAAGTTTGTGCTGGAAAAGGTTAACGCCTTTTTCGGCTACAAGGCGGTTTCCGAACTCCGAATCCGTCAGAGCGGCGGGGTTTCCTTTCGCCGGGGGCGGCAAATTAATCAACCGGAATTTAAGAAAATACTTGTAAGCGGCGAGGAACAAAATTATATTGAACAACTGACCGGGGGACTGAACGACGGCGATCTCAAAGACAGCCTGATCCGTCTGGGAAAGTGTGTATTATCGCAAAACCGCAAATAAACAGGAGTAGCAATGACTTTTGAAAATATCATAAAGAGGGTGAGCCAGGTGTTGGCCGCGGCGTTTATGTTCTTGATGGCCGACGGTTTCTATCTGTCGCAGAAGGGATTCAACTGGGTGGACGGCAGTCTGGTGCTGGTCAAACCGGCGGAAGCGTCGGTGCCGGCGGCCGCCGGCGGCGTGGTGCCCAGCCGTTTTGAAATGAATGCCGTGCATGTGCTCGGCAGCGCGGACGCGCCGGTGACGATTTACGAGTTTTCGTCGCTCGGTTGTTCCCATTGCGCCGATTTTCATCTGAACATGCTGCCCGAGCTGAAGAAGGATTATATCGACAGCGGCAAGGTCAAGCTGGTGTTTGCCGATTTCCCGATCGACGCCAAGTCGATGAAAGGGGCGATGCTGGCCCGTTGCATGCCTGCCGACAAATATTTTGATTTTTTGAGCCTGCTGTTTAAAAAACAGCTGACCTGGGGGCTTTCCTTTAAAACCGAAAAGCTGCTGACCAGTTATGCCGAACTGGAGGGACTTTCCGCCGAAAAGGCGAAAGCCTGCATGGAAGACGACGACGCGGCCAAGGAAATTATGTCGGTTCGTCAGGACGCGATGGAAAAGCTGCAAATTCAGGGAACGCCGTCCTTCCTGATCAGGAGTGACCTCGGCGAAGAAGTTTTGCCCGGGGTTCCCGATTATGAAAAACTGAAAGAAGTGCTGAATAAATATCTCGGCGTTAACAAGTAAGTAACCTTTAGGGAATATGCTGGCCGATGAAAAAAATTCCTGAAGACATCAGGGAACTGGAGGAAAAAATCGCCCGCCAGCGGGAAAAGGAAAACCGTTTGCGGGAGCCGGCCGGAGCTTCGGAATATGCCGGAGCGGCGGGTGTCGGCCTCAGGATTGCGGCGGAATTTCTGTCGGCGGTTCTGGTCGGCGGCGCGGTCGGTTATGTGATTGACCGCATGGTGGACAGCCGTCCGTTTTTTCTGACAGTGTTTCTGTTTTTGGGCGGTGCGGCCGGCATTTTGAACGTTTACCGTCTGGCCAAAGCGGAAGACGAACGGAAAGCGAATAAGGAGTAGGTTAAGTTGTCAAATCCGTTGGAACAGTTTGTTATCAAGCCGATTATTCCGCTTAAGGCCGGCGACGTCGACATTTCTTTTACCAACTCCTCGCTGTTTATGCTGCTGGCGGTGGCGGCGGCGGCGCTTTTGTTTTCGCTTTGCCTGCGGCGGCGCACCATCGTTCCCGGACTGGCGCAGTCGCTGCCCGAATGCGCTTACGGTTTTATCGCCAATCTGATGAAGGAAAATATCGGTCCCGAGGGGCTGAAATATTTCAGTTTCATCTTTTCGGTCTTTTTGTTTGTCGCCTTCGGCAACATTTTGGGACTGTTTCCTTATGCCTTTACCTTTACTTCGCATGCAACGGCGGTGGGCACGCTGTCGATCGCGGCGCTGCTGTTTAACGTTGCGGTCGGCATCCGCAAGCGGAAATGGGGGTATTTGCGCACGTTTATGCCCAGAGGCATTCCGCTGGTGCTGGCGCCGCTGGTCGTGCCGATAGAGGCCATTTCCCTGCTTTCCAAACCCTTCAGCCTGACGGTGCGACTGGTGGCCAACATGACGGTGGGGCACATCATGCTCAAGATCATTGCCGGTTTTATCGTCAGTCTGGGCGTGTTCGGTGCGGTGCCGATGCTGTTCAGCGCCTGTATCGTCGTTTTCGAACTGTTCATTGCCGCCCTTCAGGCTTTCATTTATACGGTGCTGAGCTGCATCTATCTGGGGGACGCCTTGCGCAGCCACTAGCGGAAAAGATTATTTTGTAGGATATGTTCAATGTTAAAATCTGAAAGGAAAATTAAATGGAACCTTTAGCTTATATCGGCGCTTCTATCTGCGCCTTGTCGATGACGGTTGCCGCCTGGGGCGTGGCTAAACTGTGGATGACGATCATTACCACCGTCGGCCGCAATCCGCAGGTGAAAAAAGACGTTGATATCTATGGCTGGGCCGGTTTTGCCGCGATTGAAGCGATTGCGCTTTATGCGCTGGTTATTGCCCTGATCATGCTGACGGGCGGCGAATAATTTTTGGGTGCCGGCGGGACAAACATGGGGAGAAGGTCTTTTTCCCCGTTGTTCCGCCGGATGCGGACGGCAACTTATCGGTAAGGAAGAGGCGTTATGCCACAGCTTGATTTTTCCACATTTCCTTCGCAGGCTTTCTGGCTGGTCGTCAGCTTTGCGCTGATGTGGCTGGTTATGGCCAAAATGATCGTGCCGAAGATTACCGATATTCTGAATCAGCGGCAGCGTAAGATCGACGATTATCTGACGGCGGCCGGCGAGTTTAAGCAGACGGCGGAAGAGGCGTTGGAAAAATACGAGCGGGTTTTGCGCGAGGCGAATGCCGAAGCGGCGGAGAATCTGCGAAAGGCCGGCGAAGAGCTGGAAAAGAAAATTGCCGCGCGGGAAGCCGAAAAAAGCCGCCGGCTGGCGGAAGCGACGGCGGAAAACGAACGTCGGACGGAAGAAAACCGGCGGCAGACGATGGAGCAGATCGAAAACATTGCGGCAGAGTTGGCGGTGCGGATTGCCGGCCGGCTGGAACTGGACGGTTTGGTTTCGGCCGAAGACGTGGCCAAAACGGCCGGAAGGAGGCGGGAGCATGAATGAACAGGCGGCAAATTCCGGCAGCCGGGAGCTGCTTGACGCAACCCAGCAGGCGGTGGTCGGCGCGGCCGGCAACGTGGAAACGATTATACAGGATACGGCGGAAGAGCTGCACGGGAACGGGGAAGCCTTTTACCTGACGGCCGAATTCTGGGTCGGCATGACTTTCGTGCTGGTGGTTGCGGTTTTGTTCGTGCCGTTGAAAAAGGCGCTGCTGGCTTATCTCGGCAAATATGCGGAGAAAGAGGCCGGGCGCATCAGCGAGGCCGAAAATCTGAAAACGGAAGCGCGCAAGCTGCTGGCTGCCTATGAACAGAAGCTTGAAAATCTTGAGGACGAAAAAGCGGGGATTCTCGAAAAGGCCAAAAAAGAGGCCGGCGTTTTGAAAAAAAGGGCGCTGGCGGAACTGGATCGGAAAATGCAGGCGCAGGAGAAAAGCGTCAACGAGAGAATCAGGGGCGAGCAAAGCCGTGCCGAAAGCGAATTGACTTCGCTGGTGACCGAGCGGACGATTGAGCTGCTGAAAGACACGCTGGCGGCAAAATTTGACGACGGCGCCCGCGCAAAGCTGATTGACGAATCGATAAAAAGAATAGAATCCTTGTAACCGGAAGTTTTTTATGCGGGAGGCACGAACAATGTTCGTGCCTTTTTTGTATCCTGAAAACCCAGCGCCCGATGCGTGGTTGAGGAGAACTTATGTTTTTTTCATTTCGTTCTTTGTCCGTTTTTCGTTTTCTTTTCTTCCTTTCCCTTTTTTCCGCTTTTTCGTTTCCTGTTTTCTTTTTCTCTCTTTTCCTTTTTCCTCTTTTTTTCCTTTTTCCCGTTTTTCTTTTCTCCCTTTTTTCTTTTTTCTTCTTTCTTCTTTTTCGTTTCCTGTTTCCCTTGTTTCCTTCGTATTTTTACGCCTTGTCCTTTATGTATAAAAACTCCTTTGCCATTGTAAGAAAGACGGTCTGATTACGGTTTCAGATATAAGCAAAGAAGTTTTTTTATGAATACATATACAACCGCATATACGACGTGGAATTGTAAGTATCATGTTGTCTTCGTAACGAAGTATCGCGGAAAGGGAGGGAGAGCGGATGTTCAGAAACAGGTCAGATTTTAAGAGTTATGTAAGTGGAAAGGTTAAGTATTTTAGAAGCCGAAGTTTGTCCGGATCCTATTCATATGTTATCGGAGATACCGCTCAGATATTCCGCAGGCTTGATTAAGGGATGACTCGAAGACAGGGGCTGTTTGTCGATATGCAAACGACAGGGAAATGCGAAGTTTTGATATTGAAACCGGGAATTTTGGTGTAAAGGGTATTATGTAGATATTACGGGGAAGAACGTTCAAAAGATAACTGAATATGTCCGGAATCAACTAAAAGAAGATGCGGAGCAAAGTCGGTGTTGACAATGGATTTAGACCTGTTTACGGGTGGCACTTAAAATAGTTGCTTTATCAGGCCGTTTTGTACCCTTTAGGCGTTTGGCGGTACCGTGAGGGAGGATATCCGCATACGAATAACCCCGGTTTTGCGTGAGGGTTCCTTTTTGCGATCGGAAATTCCCGGCCGGCGCCGGGACGTTTTGAACAGTGTTTTTGGGGAGGAGAAGGCTGGCAAAAGACGGTGGCCTGTGTCGAAAGAAAAAATCGGCGGAAGAGGGCATAGGTATAAACGCGGAAACGGAAAAAACGGCAAGAGCGGGAGATACGGCGAACGACGGAATGTGCTCATGGAAAACTCCTTTATAAAAACAGTTTATGTCAAATTGCGAATGATAAGATGTTGTAAAGGGAATATTTTGTGGTTTAGCCTCCTTTCCGGTTTGTTTCTTTGTTTTCCTCCGGTTTCGGAATTTTGATTTCGTAGACTTTGGAACCGGTGTTAATATAGATTTTTGACGGATTTTTCCGTTTGTCTAAGCTGATGGCGAAATTGTCGGCTATGGATTGAATGTCCTCGTTCCTGATATCCCAGATTGTAAAGGTGGAATCGGGGAAAAAATGTTTAAAAGCAGAAGCTTTATTTAAGTATTCTGTTCTAACTCCCGGTATTTCTCTTTCATAAACATTGCCGGTGAAGGAAAATCCGTCTTTAACGGGATCAAAGGAATGGAATTTAATAATTCTTATGCCTATTAATTTTTTTCCGTCGGAAAGCCGAACGGCTTCGAAATGTGCCGTATAGAGGTTTAGTTTAGGGTCTTCGAAAAGAATGGTATCTTTGTGGAGGCTGCTGTAACTGCGAGAAAAACGACGATGAACGATATCCATTAAAAGAAAATAAATCTCTGTTTTTGAATAATCAGCTTTGCATTCTCTGTCATTGCATAGGTTTGGTTCCCAGCCGTCTATAGAGTGGCTGCGTCTGACAGCAACTGTTCGTTTGTAGTTATCATATTTTCCAAGTTGTTTTTTTAAATGGCCTTTTTCATACACAATACATCCGTCTTTTTTGTAACAGTCTTTGATGCTGTCGAACTGAGGGACGGTTTTGTAGGAAACGTTTTGGTAAGTGTCGGGAAAATAAAAGTCTTTGCTGTTTCGGTATTTTTCCTGGGAATAAATCTTTGCCCATTTACGGTCGAATTTCTGATGAGGATCCATATATATTTTATCCATCAGTTCGTATTGGTCTTTGATGCACAGGATCAATTCGTCGGTCGGCAGGTCGGAATCGCAGTTGACGACGGGTCCGTAGGGATTATCGCTATAAGCCCCGACAAGGGCCGAGCATCCGGCCAGCAGGGCGGTACCGAGAACAATAAACAGATTGAAGGAATATTTTTTTGGCATCAACAACCTCCGTTGCAAGATGTTTGATTTTGTAAAATTTATTTTCGCAAATAATGGTTGTATCTTTTCATCTTTTGTGACGTTTGGCAAGTATCTTTTGTCTGTGTACGGCATGTAAAAACATATGCCCCTGTGTGGCAAAGGGGCATTGCATAAAAATCCGTGCAAAGGAATTTTTTAATGTCGGAAAAGTTTAAATTGTTTGAGCAAAACCAAGATGACGCAGGCCGGCGAGAATCGAGTGGACGTCGTAGAATGCGTTGTGTTCGTCCAACCCGAGCGCACGGATTTCGTCTTCAAGTCCGAGCAGTTTGGCAATTTGCCCGGAAGACTGTTTTTCGACGAATATGCCGTTTTTGCGGTAAGCCTGTTTGAACCAGCCGGCGATGTTGCGGCAGTCGAGCGGAGAATCGTCTTTAATGCCGAACATGTCCAGGTTGCAGCCGATGACTTTGCCGTCGGCAATGCGGTCGTCGTCGGGCTGCCAGGCGTGAGAATAGCAGGGCAGTCCGCCGGCAAATCGTTTGAAACGGGCATAGGCTTCGGGAAAGGGGATGCCTTCTTGCGCCAGCAGTTCGTCGGTGATGCCGGTCAGGTTGATAAAATAATCGGTCAGCTTGGGCGCAAACCGCGGTTTAACGTAGAGGTTGAGTTTTTCCGCCACGCTTAAATCGCGGGAATTGATTTTGAGCGCCGCGATCTGGACGATTTCGGCTTTTTTCTTTTCTTCCTCCGGGGCATTGAGAAAACCCTGCCAGGAGGCGTATTCGGTGTCAAAAACGATAAATTGTTCAGTCATATTTTTTCTCCCTGAAAGGACTGGCGGCGTAGGTGCCGAGCATGTGCAGTTCGTCGGCGAAAAAGCGCAGTTCGTCAAAAGCGTTTTGAAAAGCGGAACGGGCGGGGTGGGATTCTATTTCCATGTAAAAACGGGCGGAAACAAACCTGCCGTCAACCTGATAGCTTTCCAGTTTGGTAAGGTTGATGCCATTGGTGGCAAAGCCGCCGAGCGCTTTGTACAGCGCGGCGGGAATCGATTTGACCCGGAACACGCAGGAGGTGATGAAGCGGCCGCCGTCGTCTTCGGGAATCTGACTTTCGCGGCTCATGACGAGAAAACGGGTGGTATTGTTGTTGTCGTTTTCGATGTTGGATTTCAGTATTTCCAGCCCGTAGATTTCGGCCGCCAGTCTTGAGGCGATGGCCGCTTTGCTTTTGTCCTGAAAATTGATGATGTCCTGACAGGACTTGGCGGTATCAATGCGGGCAATCGCACTGATTTTGTGCTTTTTCAGAAATTCCGAACATTGGGCGAGCGCCTGCGGGTGCGAAGAGGCGGAAACGATTTCTTCCGGTTTTGCGCCTTTTAACCCAAGCAGCTGATGCTCAACCCGCAGGAAGTATTCGCCGTTGATGAACAGACCGGTGCGCGGCAGCAGAAAATGAACGTCCGCCACCCGTCCGGCGTTGGAGTTTTCGACCGGAATGACGGCGACGTCGGCCAGGTTTTTCTGCACCATGTCCATCGCCTGTTCAAAGGTTTCGCACGGCAGATAATCCTGCCCGGGATAAATATTCTGCGCGGCGATGTGCGAGTAGGCGCCGGCCACGCCCTGATAAACGATTTTGAGCATTAACAGTTCTCCGAAAATTTCCGCCAAGGCTAACATACGCCAAAGGTGCTGTCAAGCGCGCGCCGCCTTGCGCCGGCTGTTGATAAACGGATCGGGCGCAAAGATTTTGCTTGAAGAATCGCCGGAAGTGTTATAACTTCTTGAACTGAATTTGTTTAAAATCATATTTTGCATGAATTTTTTTGGGAAGTGTGATTTTTGTGTCAACCTCAATAGCTATAGGAGCTAAGAATTACCATGAGTAAATGGGTATATACATTTGGAAACGGCCAAGCCGAAGGCGATGCCTCCATGCGAAACCTCCTGGGCGGTAAGGGTGCCAACCTGGCGGAAATGAACGTCGTCGGTTTGCCCGTTCCTCCCGGATTTACAGTTACGACTGAAGTCTGCACCTACTACTATGCCAACAACAAAACCTATCCGGCCGACCTGAAAGACCAGGTTAAAGCCGCCGTTGCCGGCGTTGAAAAAATCATGGGCAAAAAATTTGCCGATGCCGAAAACCCGCTGTTGTTCTCGGTTCGTTCCGGCGCCCGCGTTTCCATGCCGGGCATGATGGACACCGTTTTGAACCTCGGTTTGAACGACGAAACGGTTAAGGCTCTGGCCAAAGCTTCCGGTTCCGAAAGATTTGCCTACGACTCTTACCGTCGTTTCCTGCAGATGTTCTCCGACGTTGTTCTCGGCGCCGATCTGGACGAATACGAAGGCGCTCTCGAAGCGATGAAGAAAGCTAAAGGTTACAAGTCCGACACCGACCTGACCGCCGAAGACCTGAAAGAACTGGTTAAGGAATATAAGGAAATCGGTCAGAAACTGGGCAAAGTCGTTCCGCAGGATCCGTGGGATCAGCTGTGGGCCGGCATCGGTGCCGTATTCGGTTCCTGGATGGCTGCCCGCGCGATTACCTATCGCAAACTCAACAACATCCCCGGCGACTGGGGTACGGCCGTTAACGTTCAGACCATGGTCTTCGGCAATGCCGGCGACGACTGCGCTACCGGCGTATGCTTCTCGCGCGACCCGGCAACCGGCGAAAATGTTTACTACGGCGAATATCTGGTAAATGCTCAGGGTGAAGACGTTGTAGCCGGTATCCGTACGCCGCAGCCGATGGCCTCGAAAGGCGACGGCACTTCTCTGGAAGAAAAATGGCCGCACCTTTATCAGGAACTGGTTGACGTTCGCAACAACCTCGAAAAACACTACAAAGACATGCAGGATATGGAATTCACCATTGAACACGGCAAACTGTGGATGCTGCAGTGCCGCAACGGCAAACGTACTGCCGCCGCCGCCGTCCGTATGGCCGTAGAAATGGTTGAAGAAGGTCTGATCAACAAGGAAGAAGCTATTATGCGCGTCGGTGCCGACCAGCTTGACCAGCTGCTGCACCCGATGCTTGACCCGAAGGCCGAAAAGAAAGTTATCGCCACCGGTCTGCCGGCTTCTCCGGGAGCTGCCGTCGGCCGCGCCGTATTTAATGCGGAAGACGCCGAATCCTGGGCTGCCAAGGGTGAAAAAGTTATCCTCATCCGTAACGAAACCTCGCCGGAAGACATCGGCGGCATGCACGCTTCGCAGGGCGTTATCACTGCCCGCGGCGGTATGACCTCTCACGCGGCGGTTGTTGCCCGCGGTATGGGTACTCCGTGCGTTTCCGGTTCTCATGAAATTCACATCGACTATGCCAAAAAGACCATGACCACCGACAGCGGCGTGGTTGTCAAAGAAGGCGACTGGGTATCTCTGGACGGTGCCAAAGGCCAGATTATCGAAGGTCAGGTTCCGACCGTCAAGGCCGACACCAACAGCGGTAACTTCGGCAAACTGATGAGCTGGGTTGACGAAATCCGCACGCTGGAAGTCCGTGCCAACGCCGAAACGCCGAAAGACGCTCAGACTGCCCGTGACTTCGGTGCCCAGGGTATCGGTCTGGCCCGTACCGAACACATGTTCTTTGACGCCGAACGTATTCCGGACATGCGCGCCATGATTTTGGCCGACAACGAAGAAGGCCGCCGTGCCGCTCTGGATCGTCTGCTGCCTTATCAGAAGCAGGACTTCAAAGACCTGTTCAAGATCATGGAAGGCCTGCCGGTCGTTATCCGTCTGTTGGATCCGCCGCTGCACGAGTTCCTGCCGAACACCGATGCGGAAATGCAGGAATTGGCCAACAAGATGGGTATGACTCTGGAAAAAGTTAAACAGCGCGCCAACTCCCTGCACGAAGCCAACCCGATGCTGGGTCACCGCGGCTGCCGTCTGCCGATTACCTATCCGGAAATCTGCGAAATGCAGACCCGCGCTATTTTGGAAGCCGCTCTGGAATGCGACGCCGAAGGCATCAAGGTGCTGCCGGAAATCGAAGTTCCTCTGACCGGTTCTAAGAAAGAGCTGGATATCGTTAAGAACATCATCGACACTACGGCCGAAAAGATCTTTGCCGAAAAAGGCAAGAAGATCAAATACGAAGTCGGTTCGATGATCGAACTGCCGCGTGCGGCTCTGAAAGCCGACGAACTGGCTCAGTCCGCCGAGTTCTTCGGTTTCGGTACCAACGACCTGACTCAGACCACTCTGGGTATGAGCCGTGACGATACCGGCGCCATTTTGGACGAATACCGCGCCCGCGGCGTTTACGTAGCCGATCCGTTTGCTTCGATCGACGTTGAAGGCGTCGGCTGCCTGGTTAAGCTGGCCTGTGAAAAGGCACGTTGCGCCAACCCGAGCATCTGGCTCGGCGTCTGCGGCGAACACGGCGGCGATCCGGCGTCCATCGACTTCTTCCAGACCTGCGGCATGAACTATGTTTCCTGCTCGCCGTACCGCGTTCCGGTTGCGCGTCTGGCCGCCGCTCAGGCTGCCGTTCGCCACAATAACGACAAGAAGGAAGAATGCAAGGATTCCTGCTGCTGCAAGAAAGCCTGCTAAAAAAAGCGCATAACCGGCTCGTTTAGAGCAAAAAGCGCAAAAAAGGGAAAATCCGCCGTACGGAAAAGTACGGCGGATTTTCTTTTTTCTTATCGGTTGCCTGACGGAACCCCTTGGGTTTACCCGGGGCTGAATGCTTTAGTGTCGGAACAATACCGCTTTATGCCTTTGATTGTTGCTAACCAATTGATTTTATTGTGCTTTGTCCGCTTTGTCTGCTGGGAAATATCCGTTTCTTCAGGGGAGATAGTTTAAATGTCCGTGTAGGCAGGCAGATACGGACTTTTCAGTCCGGCTGTCGGCTTTTGGAGCGTTTGTGGCGGTATTTGCGGTTTGGAACGGGTAATGCTTTTGTCCTGGCCGGGAAGGCTTTATTTTTTGTTGTTTTGCGTATTTCCCGGGGTGAAGACAAAATTTGTTCTGCGGGTGTTTTGAGGTCCGGAATTTTGGTCGGTCGGGTTGAGTGTTTTTTATACATACGTTGTTACGGGGAGATTTTTTATAATCTGCCGCACACGACACTTTGGGCGGCAAAACGAAGCATCGGTATGTTTCGGCTTATGTTCAGAGATGTTATGTTCGGGCGGAAAGGCGCAGGGGGAGAAAAAACATTCGGAAACGAGGTGCAGAAACGGGTTGAAGGAAAAGGGAGAAAAAAGGAGCGGGGTGTCGGAAAGACAGAAATAAGAAAAACTGGCGGGAGGGGAAAAGGCCGGAGAAAAGGAGGAAGGAAAAAAGAGGCGGCAGGAAAAAAAGAATGCGGGGTAACTCCGAAAGACGGGGAAAAAAGGAAAACGGTCGAGAGGGGAAGAAGGAGAACGGGAAACGAAACGGGATGAAACAGAACAGAAAATATTTGACAAAAAATAAAATTTTGCATATGGTGGCAACGTATTTAACAATTATTAATTTTGCTTATGAATTTAACTTTATTTCGGCAGTTGTACGAGAGTACGTTTAAAGCCGAGCCTTTGCTTGCCGGTTTTTGGTCTGTGGCAATGTACGATTTGGAAGAGGAATCTTTCAGCAGTTGGGCAACAATGAGGGAAAAGCTGGAGGAAAATGCCAGAAATCAGCGGAAAATGCTGAAGATGCTGTTTGACGGCCTGTTTCCGGCGACAATAGCGGATACGGAAAAAATCGACGACTTTTCGCCGGAAGCTCTGGCCCGTCTGCTGGCCGCCTATCCTGGGCTGCTGACGGGAAACGAAGAAAAGCTGCGCGGTCTGCTTGCGGAACTGCCCGCCGGCGAAGCGACGCACCTTTTGGCGTCAATCATGGAATAAAAACGTATTCTTGAGAAAAAAGCACGGTTTGAACCGTGCTTTTTGTTTTTTTATGCCTGACGGTTTTCCCCGAGTTTACGGGTGGCTGAATGAGTACGACGACGATGCGGTAAGAAAGTTCGGAAGTCATACAAAGCTGACACAGTGTTTATCGTTTAAGTTGCCACGTAGTCCGGGTGTGTAAGTATCGTCGTATCCTGAATAAAGTCCGGCGTTGTCGATTACATCAAAAAACTGTTGCCTGAGCTGTCAGAAAGTATCTCCGGCCGTAAGGCAGAGAAAGTTGGCTTTGGTAAAGGCCGCGTTCATTTTATAATGACAATCCCCGGGATGTGCAGACGTAACGGCTCAATTAAAAAGCCCGATTTTAAGGCGGACGGAAGGTTTCAAAACGTGCTTTGGGCGTTTCAGAGCGGACGGAAACGTTTTTAAAAAAGGTTTGCAAACGGGGACGATAAGGCTGTCGGTACATATTTTTGTTGACAGTTTTGTCTAAAATTGTTAATTTAATGGGCAGTTAAGAATTATTAATAAATTGTTGAACCAAATAAGAAACGTTATGATGAAATTTCAGAATTTCGAGGCTTTGTATGGCGCGGCATGTGAAATCTTCGCCGCTGCCGGTGAAAATCCCGCAGTCGCTGCTGCCGTTGCCAAACAAAAAAAGGTTTTGCTGGCTCAGTTTGCCGCCAATTTTCCTTCGTCGTTGGCCAATGCCGAAGCTCATCCGCAATTTGACGTTATGCAGTTTATGAACATGCTGCTCAAATTTCCGGAAACGCTCGGCGGAAAAGGCGAAAAGCTGTTTTCGCTGCTGAACAGTTTCGAGGATCACGGAATCGATGTTCCCGCGGAGTTAAAACAGATTTGTGAAAATCTGCGCGAAAAGCCGAAGGCCATGTCCGAGGAAGAGAAAAAACTGCTGGCAGCGCTGAAAGAAGCATTTCCCGACAGCTTGCGCAAGTTGCGTGAACTGCCGTTCAAAGAGGAAAAAGTGATCGCTTTTCTGGTTGCCTGGCCCGATGCCGTCGACGGCAAACGGCGGGAGTTCATCAATCTGATGGGCGATTTGTGCCAAAACAACGTTAATCTGCCGCTTGAGTTGAAAAATCAGTGGCGGGGAATGGTCATGCAGCCGTAACGGCCGTATCAGACCGGTTTAAAAGAGCAGGGAACCTGCTCTTTTTTTCGTTTTAAACGGCTGTCGTGCCGCTTGGGGTCTTAAAATCCGCTGACGTCCCGGTCTGAGCCGTCCGTCGGCGGGGTTTATGTCCGAAAGCCGAAATTAAAACCGCCGTTATAGGCGGAGTTTGAAAAAAAGTTTTATTTTTTTTGATTTTTTGCGTTTTTGTTATTGAAATATAAACTATTATTGCTTAAGTTAGCTTTTGTATTAGTTATTTAATAAATGAAACCCATATGGAGAAAAAAAATGAAAAAGCTTTTAGGTTTGTTCTGCGTGGTAGCTTTGTTGTCCGCTTGTTCGTCGACCGGTTCCAACGGCGGTTTGTTCGGCGGCAGTGAATGCGATTCGAGAGATGCCCGCAACTTTATGGCCAATGCCGAAGACAGAGTATTCTTCGCGTTTGACAGCTCTTCTCTGAGCGACAATGCCAAAGAAATTCTGGGTACTCAGGTTAACTGGCTGAAAAAACACGAAAATGTTAATGTCGTCGTTCAAGGTTACTGCGACGAAAGAGGTACCAGAGAATACAACCTGGCTTTGGGTGAACGTCGTGCCAGCGCCGTCAGAGACTATCTGATTTCTCAGGGTATTGCCGCCGACAGAATTTCCACCATTTCTTATGGTAAGGAAAGACCGGCCGTTCTCGGCAACAATGAAGCTGCCTGGGCTCAGAACCGTCGTGCCGTAACCGTTGTCAAGGCCGGCAATTAATCCGAAGTCTGTTTTATTCAAGTAAGCTTACAACTGTAAAAGGAGACGCTCTTAAAAAGGAGCGTCTCCTTTTCGTTAAAAAGACGGTTTCAGGCGGCCGACGGAAACGGGACTTTCGGATTTTGAGGGCGGAAAGAATCAAAAACGGTTTCGGGCGGTTGGCGGAAGCCGGTTTGTTTTGAGCTCCAGTGATGAAGAGAAGAATAAACGGCCGGTCCGGATGTCCGGCGGAAACGGGACTTTCGGGATACCTCCTTTTTTAACTTGTGATTTGACGCAAATTGCCCTATATCTTATAGAAAATCAACTTGGGAGAGGTTAGCAGATGAAAAAACAATATCGGATTTTGACGGCCGTTTTGGCGCTGACGCTTGTCAACGCGATGCCTGCGGCGGCACAGGACGTTACCGTGCTTATGCAGGAAATGAACGACATCAGGGAAGATTTGAAAATTTTACAGCGTCAGATGTATAATGACGGCGGGTCCGAATTGGTTGTTACCGTCGGGCGTTTGGACGAACTGGTTCGTTCGACCGCCGGCCGGCTGGACGAACTGGATTATAAAATCAAACAGCTGGATGAGAAAATCAATTTGATCAACAAGGATATTGACGTGCGGATGAAACTGCTGGAAGGTAAGAAAATCACCGGCAGCGGCGGCAGTGTTGCCGACAACTCGCCCAAGTTTTCCGCACCGGTGGCCAAAGAGGCGCCGCAGTCCATCGTCGGCGGCAGCATCAGCAACGACGAACTGAAACCGATCAGAAAGCCGACCGCGGCAGAAGTTTATCAGAAGGGACTGGAGGCTTTGAAGGCTTCCGACTTTGCCGCGGCGGAGGAAAACTTTAATACGGTTTTGAACAAATATCCCAAAGACAAACTGGCCGGCAATGCCCAATACTGGCTGGGCGAAACTTATTATGCGCGGAAAGATTACGGCCGGGCGGCGGTGGCTTTTGCCAAAGGCTATCAGGGATATAAAAACAATCCCAAGGGAGCCGACAGTCTGCTCAAACTGGGTATGTCAATGCAGGAACTGGGAAAGAAAGGCGAAGCCTGCGCCGCTTTTCTCAGCCTGAAAGAAGAGTTCCCGAAAGCAGAAAAAGGGCTTAAGGAAAAAGCCGCGGAAAGAGCCAAAAAACTGGATTGCGAATAGCATGGAGGCGACGGCCGAAAGTTTTGCCGCCAAAATGCGGGAACTGGCGGCAGGATACAATGCCGATTTCCGTTTGACCGCGGCTGCCGTTTCCGGCGGCGCGGACTCGCTGGCGCTGGCGTTTCTGCTGAAAGATTTTCAAAAACAAAACGGCGGCCGGGCGGCAGTGCTGACAGTTAATCATCACCTGCGGCCGGAAGCGGATGCGGAAGCGGCAATGGTGGCCGCGTTGATGAAGAAATGGGGCATTGAGCATCATGTTCTGAACTGGTTTCCCGAAGAAGGAAACGGCGGTATTGAAGAAAAAGCAAGAGAAGCCCGTTACCGGCTGATGGAAGACTGGTGTGTCAAAAACGGTTTTTACTATCTCCTGACGGCACATCATCAGCAGGATCAGGCGGAAACTTTTTTAATGCGTTTGCAACGCGGCAGCGGGGTTGACGGATTGTCGGCGATGGCGGAAATGACGCCCCGCGGAAAAATCTGCGTCGTGCGGCCGCTGCTTGAAGCCGAACCTGCGGCGCTGCGGCGGCTTTTGCGGGAAAACGGCATTGCCTGGGCGGAAGACGCATCAAACGGCTGCGATGATTTCCTGCGGGTGAGAATCCGTAAATTCCTGCCCGAACTGGAAAAGAAAACCGGCATCAGCATCCGTCGGCTGGCGGAAACGGCCCGGGCTTTGCGCATGACCAGAGAATATCTGGAAGCGGAAACGGATGCTTTTGTCCGAGTCCGCGTCCGCCGTTTTGAAGGGCCGGCTTTCAGCATTTCTCCGTCGGCGTTTGCCCGGCTGCATCCCGAGATCGGCCGGCGGGTTCTGGCGCGGTTGATCAAGGAGGCCGGCGGCCGCGGCTATCCGCCGGAATACCGGGAGCTGCGGCGGCTTGCCGAACGGCTGCAAAATCCGTTGTTTGCCGGCTGCACGCTCGGCGGCTGCGAAATTCTGCCGTTTATGAAACGCTGGTGGGTTATTCCCGAAGCCGGTGCGAAGCGGGTGTCCGGCGGGAGAAAAGCCGATCTGCCGGCGTTGTCCGGCGGCCGGACGGCGGTTTTGCCGCATAAGTTGAAACGTCTGCTGACGGCAGCGGAAGACGATTGTTGAAAGTCTATTGTGTTTTGCGAAGAAAAAAACTATATATAGACAAGATTGATTATTAAATTAAGGAAATGTGATGAAAATAGGGAAAAGTTTAATCTTCTGGCTGGCGGCGATCGTTTTGCTGACCGCGATTGCCAACATGACCGGACAGGGAACGCCGGCCAGGTCCGCCGGCAGCGAACTGCCGTTTTCCGAGTTTATGAATCAGGCGGAAAACAACAGGATTGCCGAAGTGACGGTTTCCGGCCCGGACGTATACGGAACTTATACCGACGGCGGCAAGTTTTACACTTATACGCCGTATGATCCGACCATGATCGAAACCCTGCGCAAAAACAACGTGGTGGTCAATGCCAAGCCGGAAGACACTTCCGCCAACACTTTCTGGGGAATCGTCATTTCCTGGTTCCCGATGATTTTGCTGATCGGGGTTTGGATCTTTTTTATGCGTCAGGCCAATGCCGGCAACAGCAAAGCGATGAGTTTCGGCAAGTCGCGTGCGCGGCTTTTGGAAAACAGCAAGAAGGTGACGTTTGCCGACGTGGCCGGCTGTGACGAATCCAAACAGGAGCTGGAAGAAGTGATCGACTTTTTGAAAGATCCCGGCAAATTTCAGCGTTTGGGCGGCAAGATACCGAAGGGCGTTTTGCTGGTCGGTCCTCCGGGAACCGGCAAGACGCTCTTGGCCAAAGCGGTGGCCGGCGAAGCCGACGTTCCGTTCTTTTCGATTTCCGGTTCGGATTTCGTCGAGATGTTTGTCGGCGTGGGCGCTTCGCGGGTGCGCGACATGTTTGCCCAGGCCAAAAAGAACTCGCCCTGTCTGCTGTTTATCGACGAAATCGATGCGGTCGGACGTCATCGCGGCGCGGGACTCGGCGGCGGCAACGACGAACGCGAGCAGACCTTAAACCAGCTGCTGGTGGAAATGGACGGTTTTGACGAGAACGAAAACGTTATTCTGATCGCCGCGACCAATCGGCCGGACGTTTTGGACCCGGCGCTTCTGCGGCCGGGACGTTTTGACCGGCAGGTGGTGGTGCCCAATCCCGACGTGAAAGGCCGCGAGGAAATTTTGAAGGTGCATGTGCGCAAAGTGCCGCTTGCCAAAGACGTCAATCTGGCCGTGGTGGCCCGCGGAACGCCCGGTTTTTCCGGCGCCGACCTGGCCAACCTGGTAAACGAGGCGGCGCTTCTGGCTGCACGCCGCAACAAGCGCAAAGTTACTTCCAAAGACTTTGACGATGCCAAAGATAAAGTGCTGATGGGCAACGAGCGCAAGTCGATGGCAATGGACGAACAGGAAAAGAAGCTGACCGCCTATCACGAGGCCGGACATGCAATTTGTTCATTGAACGTTGAAGAAACCGATCCCATCCACAAGGCGACGATCGTGCCGCGGGGACGGGCTCTCGGCATGGTGCAGCAATTGCCGGAAAAAGACCAGTATTCCTATTCCCGGGCCAAAATGCTTTCGCGTCTGATTATCTGCATGGGCGGCCGCGCGGCGGAAGAATTGAAATTCGGTCGTGACAAAGTAACGAGCGGCGCTTCTTCCGACATTGCCGCGGCGACCAAGCTGGCGCGTTCGATGGTTACCGAATGGGGTATGAGCGATCTGCTCGGACCGGTGCTGTATGCCGAGAATTCGGAAGAGGTTTTCCTCGGCAAATCGGTAACCCAGAACAAGAACATGAGCGAGGAAACCGCGCGGGTGGTGGATGCCGAAATCAAGCGTCTGGTTTGCGAAGCGCATGAAGGGGCTGTGAATATTCTGAAAGAGAAAAAGGAAGACTGGGAGCGTCTTTCCGAAGCCCTGATTGAATATGAAACCCTGACCGGGGAGGAAATCAGGCAGGTGATCAACGGCGAAAAGATTAACAAGTCGGCGGAAACGCCGGTCGATCCCGCCAGACAGACCCATGCTTCCGTCCCCGAACTGTAGTATTTGCCGGGGATGGCAGAGGCCGGGTCGGGCGGTAAAATGCTGATGCCGGGGCAGAAGCAGCAAAAAAGGCACCTGCGGGTGCCTTTTTTGTGAGATGCGGGAATGAGTTCCGCTTTTTGATCCGGAAGTATTTCCCCTTTTTAAATTCGGAAACAATTTCCTCATTTTTAATCCGCAAGCAGCCGAATTGTGCCGGCGGTTTTTCTTTATCGGCCGCAAGTCTGCCGCTGCCAGAAGGCAATTTCGTCGTTGATGTTTTGGCGGGCGTTTTCTTCGAAAAGCCGGCGGAACAACGGCAGCGCGAATATGTGTTCCCGCGCAAGCAGCTTTTGCAGGAACGCGATGCGCATGACGGCGATTTCTTCTAACGGGAAGGAAATGTATTCCTGTCTTAAATTGGCGACATATTGCCAGTAAAGGAAGGAATCGTCTCCCAGAATTGCCAGATCGAGGTCGCGGATCAGTTTTTCTTCCGTGCTTTGCGGCGTGTTTTGGTCATTTTCATGGTCAGTTGCGGCAACGATTTTTTTAACCGTTTTCAACCGGTTGAGTTGACCGAAAAACTCGTCGACTTTTTGGGCTGAGCGGGCAACGTCGTCCGCGGTGCCTTCATTAACCAGATCATGGGCGAAAACGGCTAAAATCAGATGGTGTCTGTCAAAATCCGTCTTTTCCCGCTTTTCATACACTTCCAGCAGGTCCAACATATAAGCCAGATGAGCCATAGTGTGGTAACAGCGTCGCGGATCGTTGTATAATTGCGCCAGTTTGTAATACCGGCTGTTGCTTTGGTCGCTGTACCATACTTTTTCTCTCAGCCAGACGCTTTGCAGGTAGAAGGTCGCCAACGCGTCCATGACTGAAGGCATAACTCCGCGGGCGGCCAAAACAAACAAATTGTTGCGGCAAAGCCGTTTTACTTGCAAAGCGGACATGTAAAGAAATGTTTCTTCGCATATGTCTGCCGGAACGGTAAACAGTTGCGGGGAATGTCCACAGTATCTGCCGATCTGTTCGAGGAAATACGAATTTTCCGGAGACGGAGCGTAGTTTTCCGAAGGGTCCGCAATAAATACGTCAGCCCCTGCGGCAGCAGCCGCTTTGAAGGGATCACCGCTGAACGTGACGACTTCGATGCAGTCTGTCCAGTTTTCCGGCAACGGGCGTCGGTCTGCTTCGTTTCGGAAAAGGTCGCAATTCGGCATTTCCCGGAACAGTTGTCCGATGCGGACGAAATCGCTTAACGACGATTTTACCAGTTGCACTCTCCGCTCGGCGGAAAATGTCATTTCCTTTTCTGGCGCGGCGTCGACGGCAATGATAATACGCTTTAAAGACGCGGCGGCAGCCTTAACGATTGTCAGATGTCTGACGGTGAAAGGATCGAAAGATCCGGCGTAAAAACCTGTTTTTTCCATACGATATTGTTTTATAATTTGACATAAAAATTAATTTTATGCGTGACAGATAACACGGTATCGGGAAAAAATCAAGCGGAAGAAAAGGCATCCCGGTCACGGGGGATCAGGCGCGGCGGCCGGCGGCAGAAGCTTAGTCGCCGTATCCGCGGGCGGCGGGTCGGACGGCCGTATCCTGACCGGCCGTGGTTTGCAAAAGCTGCCGGCAGTATTTTTGCAGATTTTGTCTGGCCGGAGCCGGCGTATTTTGATCCGAAGAAGCGAACGAATCGGCAGTCAAACCGGAAAATTGCAGGTCATCCGGCAGACGGGAGATATCGGGATGCAGTTCTCGATAGATTAACTGCATGGTACGCATATCAGATAAAATATTGCGTTTTAAATTTGAGTTGCTTTGGCTGATTTGTTCCAACATATCGCCGATGGCTTCAAGTTTGCCGTCTTCAGGGTCGTTTTTGTCTGCACGTTCCAATTTGCGCTTATACAGTTTTTCTGCGCTTTCCAAAATTCCTTTAGTATTTGAATAGGGAGTGCCGATGATTTCTGCCGACAGGCGAAGATCCGGGTTGTCGGTCGTTATATAACCGATGTTGGCTTCCAAATTGCCTATATTTTCCAGCACCGCCTCTGTTCCTGTGCGAATCGTTCCGTTATCCTCTGTTTGCGGCAGACATCGGTTGATGTCAAACGGTTGCGGTTGATAGTCCGGAAAGTAGCGTTCGGCGACTTTTTCGGCAAATGTTAAGGCGTAGACGGTGCGGGTGATGCCGGATTGAAAAAGGGTTCGGTCGAAAGGCATGCCCTCTTTGGCGTCATTTTTCAGATTTTCCATGATGTTTCGGCAGGCATCGGTGCGGAATTTTAGTTCTTCGCGCATTTTTTCGTCCGGCGTTACTTTTATTCGGGCGGCACAGAACTTCTGCGCCCGCGAAAATTCTTCGGCAGCCAGCAGTTCAAGCGGCGTGTCGTCGGTGATGTTGTCGCGGGAGACAGTGTCCAGCCCGAGCACGACTTTGGCGGCCAGCGGATTTTTTCTGATTTTTTCAATGTCGCGGAGTTCTGCCTCGATACATTTGATGATTTCTTTTTCGGCAATCAGGTAGGATACGTCTTTGCTGCCAACGATCGAATAACCGCTTCCTTGTAACTGTTTGCAGCTTTCTTTGAATTTGTTTTCCGCTTCTTGCAGTTTTTCCCGTGAGCAGGGGGGCGGTGTGGCTGAGCGGTCATATAAGATGCCGTCAGCCATATTCCGGTAGTGATCCGACAGTATATGCATATGCCGGCAGGCTTTTGCCGCTTCGTCGAATTTGTGATAGCCGGGGCGTCCGGGCAGGCGCAACCGCGCACAGAGTTTGATGCGGTTGAGAACGGCGCTTTCCTGATTGAGCTGAGCGTTGCCATAGGCGGAGAACATTTTATATATTGCTCCCAGCAGTTTGTCTTTTTGGTCAAGAGAAGCGGAAACGCCGGCTTCGGCAACGCGGGCCAGACTCTCTTTTTCGAATTCTGATGCCGGATAATAACGGCGGGTTGCGTTAACGGCTCTGGTGCGGGGAATGCTGTGTTCGGGATGAGCGGCCATCAGAGAGGCGGAAAAAACGTATATATCGGAGCAGCAGAAGTTGTTGCTTTTGTCGGTGTCATGCGCCAGTTCGTGGAGAAGAAGTGACGTCATAAACATGGGTGCGGTCTGCGAGAGCAGGCAGATGTAGTCGTCGGAAGAATATGCGCTGTATTTGACGCCGGCAAGGGAATTCCCCGAAGCGGTGGGATCGATCCGGTTCTCAACGGAGAAAAAATGTCCGTTTTCGTTGAAGTTTTTGAAAGAAGCCGAAACGACCGGGTCGTTGTCGTGCAGATCCTGATAGGAACGGTCGAAGAAATACAGGAAATGAAAATAATGATCGTTAAACCACAGGTCGGGAAAATGCATTTGCCGGAAAGCTTCTTTGGCCAAATCGTATCGGCCGGGGCGGTAAGGGATTGCCGGCAGATCTTCGGTACGGCAGCAAAGCGGCTGATCGGGCTGCTGGTCTTCGGGGATTTTGGTTAAGCGAAACCGGGGATAAGTTTCCTGCCAGGAATGAAATTCGGCGGCGTTTTTTTCTTCCGGGCTGCCGACGTATCCTTTGATTTCTATTGCGCTGACGCCTTTCGGGGCGATGCCGAGACGGGCGGTCGGCATTTTTTCGTGGGGGTTTTTCAACGGCAGGCTGTTTTGATATTCGTCACGCAGCAGATAATAAAATTCCGCCCGTCTGCGGTCTTTTTTTGAGCGCAGGTCGGGAGGAAAAACGCCGCGTTTTAATTTTTCCTGCTGAAAGACGATTTCGTCGATGTCGGAGCATTTCATTTGTTCAAATTTTGCCTGCTCCTGTTCCCGGGGGGACAGAAAACGGATGAAATGGTGGAAGTCTTTGGGAGTGCCGTTGATACGATGGCTGAGGAGGAAACGGCGTTTCAGGGCGTTGTTTTCTTCCGTGTTTTCGGAAAAGTAAGCCGAGAGTATTTTTTTCAGCATGCCGGTGTTGCCGTCGTCGGCCAGGTTGGCCATGACGTCGTAACCGAATTCGCGGCAGTTTTCGGTTTTGGCAACCAGCGTTTCGGCATCGGGAAAAATCTGTTGCAGCAGGTCGATCCGTCCGTTTTTGACAATATGGTAAACGCGCCTTTCTTCTTTTCCCCTCGTCATTAAATATTCTTTGATGTTTATCATTGCTGCCGCTCCATGTCCGGTACATTGTTTTTCTATCGTACTTTATTGGACAAAAAAAGTCAATTGCCCGGCTGCAAAATGGATTGTTGCCATTTGCGGCGAATGTTTATATATTGATGACAGTTTTAAACAGGAGATTTTGGAATCATGACTAAAAAATTGTTCGGCACCGACGGGGTGCGCGGGGTGGCCAATGTTTATCCGATGACCGCCGAATTTGCGGTAAAACTGGGAATGGCCTGCGGGCAGGAAATCTGCCGCAACAAGCGGCGGGCGGCGATCGGGCGAGATACCCGCATTTCCGGTGAAATGCTTGAAGCCGGGCTGACGGCCGGGCTGACGGCGGCCGGGATCGATGTGGTTAAGCTCGGCGTGCTGCCGACGCCGGCAGTGACTTCGGTAACCCCCGAACTTGATGTTGACATGTCGTTTATGATTACGGCTTCGCACAATCCGTATCAGGACAACGGCATCAAGCTGATTACCGCCGAAGGCGACAAATTTTCCGACGAGGTGACTTCGCGGCTGGAAGAACTGATTGCCGCAGACAGGTTTGAGTTGGACGGCGGCCGGCCGGGTACCGTCAGCGAAAACAGGGAAGCGGTCGTGCTTTATCTGGAAAAAGCCAAAAGCTTTATCGAATCGGATCGTCCGCTGAAAGGGCTGCGGGTGGTGCTTGACTGTGCCAACGGCGTATTTGCCGACATTATGCCGCAGGTGTTTAAAGACCTCGGCGCCGGCGTGATCGCGCTTGGCAATCGGCCGGACGGCTGCAACATCAACAAAGACTGCGGGTCGCAGCACCCGGAAAAAATGTTTGAAACCGTGCGCGATGCCCATGCCCATTTGGGAATCGCGGTGGACGGTGACGGTGACCGCATTATTGTCTGCAATGAAAAAGGAGAGAAAGTTGCCAGCGAACAGCTGATTGCCTTTTTGGCGGAAACTCTGAAAGAGGAGGGCAAATATAACGGCAATGCGGTGGTTTCGACGGTGCTTTCCAATACCGCTCTCGAACGTTACATTCGTTCGCTCGGCATGGAATATTACAGCACCAAAGTCGGCGAACGGGCGGTGATTGCCAAAATGCGGGAAGTTGGCTGCAGCGTCGGCGGCGAAGAGTCCGGTCATGTGGTGCTTGCCGATTACGGCAAAACCGGCGACGGTATGGTGGCCGGGCTTTTGCTCAGTTTGGGACTGTTGAAAAGCGGCAGGAAAATGAGCGAAATTTTTCCGCGTTTCGCCTTTGATCCGTTTGTTTTCGTTAACCCGCGGGTAGCCAGCCGCGAAGTGGTCCGACAGGCGGTCGCGGATGAAAGAGTAAAAGCGGCGGTAAAGGCGGCGGAAGAAAAAATCGCCGGCCGCGGGCGGGTGGTTTTGCATCCGTCGGGAACCGAACCGCTGATCCGGGTCTGGGTTTCCGGCAGCGACGAGGCGCTGGTGCGGGAACTGAGCGACTCTATTGTCAACGAGATCAAACGTTTTCAGTAGGGGAGGCGAAAAACATTGCTGAACGGATTGAAGGCCCTGTTTACCAGCGGCATCATTTTCCGGCCGATGGTGTTTTCGGGCATCATCGCCGGTTTCCTGCTGTCGGCGTTTCTGGACATGGAAGAAGCTTTTCCGTTGTTTTCGGATCTGAGCTTTTATTTGCTGTCGGCTGCCTGGTCTGGTCTTTACACTTTGTTTTTCAATCAAATATATAAAGAACACGGGCGCGGGCTGGATTATCCGGCAATGGGCGGAAGGTTCGTCGGCAACCTGCTGCAGCTGATGTTTTCGGGGCTGTTGGCCTTTATCTTTTTTGAAACGCTAATTTTTTAAGGAAGAGTAGATTTGATCGATATCAGGCGCGGACTGGAAATATTGAAGAAAAACATCCGCATTGCTCCCGAAAAGCCCGGTGTTTACCGGATGCTGGGCGAGGGTGGAAAGGTGCTTTACGTCGGCAAGGCGAAAAACATCAAAAAGCGGATTGTGGCCTATTCGCATATCGAAAAGCTGCCGGTTCGGCTGCAGCGGATGGTGTCGGAAATCGAACGGATGGAGTTTATCGTCGTCGAAAATGAGGCGCGGGCGCTGCTGCTGGAAAACGAGCTGATCAAAAAGCTGGCGCCGCATTACAACATTCTGCTCAAGGATGACAAGAGCTTCCCCTATCTTTCGCTGGACGTGAAGGCCGAATATCCGGTGCTTTGTAAATACCGCGGCGAAAAAAAGGACGGTTACAAATATTTCGGCCCCTTTGCCAACGCCGGCGCGGTCAACAACGTGCTGGACCTTTTGCAGAAGGCGTTTTTGCTGCGTTCGTGTTCGGACAGCGTGTTTGCCCACCGCGACCGCCCCTGTCTGATGTATCAGATCAAACGCTGTTCGGCGCCGTGCGTCGGCAAAGTTTCCAAAGAGGAATACCGGCAGCTGGTCAATGAGGCCGTGGCCTTTATCGAAAACAAAAGCAGCCGGCTGCGCGACGAAATGACGGCGAAAATGCAGGAAGCAAGCGAACGGCAGGATTTTGAGGAAGCGATGACGTACCGCGACCGGATCCGCGCCTTAACCAGCGTGCAGCAGGGCACCAACGTCGAATACGGTTCAATCAGATCGGCGGATTTCGTTGCTTTGTATCGTCAGAGCGGCCGGGTTTCCATTCAGGTCTTTTTCATCCGTTCGGGGCAGAACTGCGGCAATCTGCCGTTTTTCCCCGCGCAGGCGGAAGAAGCCGAAGACGGCGAGATTATGGAGGCTTTCTTAAGCAGTTTTTACGCTTCGCACGTGCCGCCGGAAGAGATCGTGCTCGCCGATGAGATAGAGGGGCGGGAATTTTTAAGCGAAGCCATCGGCGCAAGGATCAATGTTTATCAACGCGGCGACAAAGCCAAAATTGCCGCCAATGTCAGGAACAATGCCAAAGAATCGCTGGAACGCAAAATGGCGCTGGAAAATTCCGTCCGCAGCAATCTGCTTGAAATGCAGCAGGCGTTCGGACTGCCGAAAATGCCGGAACGGATCGAGGTTTACGACAACTCGCACATCCAAGGCAGCTATGCGGTGGGGGCGATGATCGTGGCCACTCCGGAAGGTTTCGACAAGAAGTCTTACCGCACTTTCAACATCAAGGATCCGGCCATTACCAACGACGATTTTGCAATGATGAAAGAAGTGCTGACCCGTCGGTTTAAGCGGATGACGCCGGAAAACCGTCCGGACGTGATTTTGCTTGACGGCGGCCTCGGCCAGCTGCATGCGGTGCTTGAATGCCTGAAAGATTTCGATCTTTCGGGGATTGCGGTGATCGCCATTTCCAAAGGGCCGGAACGCAATGCCGGCAAGGAGTTCTACCATCAGGCGGGCAAAGAAAGCTTTGCCCTGCCGTTTGCTTCGCCGCTGGCCTTTTACATGCAGAACATCCGCGATGAGGCGCACCGCTTCGCCATCGGTACCCACCGTAAAAAACGCGGCAAATCGATAACCCGGTCGAAGCTTGACGCCATCGAGGGAATCGGCGCTGGTCGCAAGAAGGCGCTGCTCAATTATTTCGGTTCGGCCGAGGCGGTGGCGCAGGCAAGCCTCAAAGATATTGAAAACGTAACGGGAATCAGCAAAAAAACGGCGGAAAAAGTGTTTAAATACTTCCATAAATGAAATTTATGCAATATTATCTTGGCAAATGGATTTTTAATTTTGTTTTTTTGATAGGTGTTGCAGTGTTAAATCTTCCCAATGTTCTGACGATTTCCCGGATTGTCGTGATCCCGGTCATTTTCCTTTCGATTTATATTCATTCCGTCCTGTGGTCGATTTTGGCCGGCGCGTTGTTCGTAACGGCTTCGATTACCGATTATCTTGACGGTTATTTTGCCCGTTCCCGCAATCAGAATTCGGTGCTCGGACGGCTGCTTGATCCGATTGCCGACAAACTGCTGGTGGTGTCGGCGCTGGTGATCGTGGTTGCCAACCAGCTGGTGACGCCGCTGACCTACATTCCGGTCATCATCATCATGTGCCGGGAAGTTCTGGTTTCCGGTCTGCGCGAGTTTCTGGCCGAGTTCCACGTCGGCATGCCGGTGACCCGTCTGGCAAAATGGAAAACCGGTTTTCAGATGACGGCGATCGCCATGATTTTGCTGCAAAACCTGCCGCTGATCGGCAATCCCGTCGGTGTGCTCGGCGAATGGCTGCTGTGGGTGGCCGGCATTCTGACTTTCATTACCGGTTATCAGTATTTCGAAAAATGTCTGGATTATATTTATACGGTTGAAAACAACAAGAAGAATCCGGTCAAACAGGTGGAACAGGAAGTTAAGAAAATTGCCGTCAAGGTTAAGAACAGCGTGGAAAAGGCGGTGGTGAAGAAAGCGGCGGCGAAGCGCGGGCGCAAGGCCAAGACGGCCGATGCCGAAACCCCGGCGCCGAAAAAGATGGCTGCCAAAGCAGCGGTGAAAAACAGCCGCCGACGGAAAAAAGCGGCGGCCAAAACGGGGGTGAAGGAAATTAAGCCGGCGGCAACACAGACGACGGCGGAAGCGTCCCCCGCGGCAGCGGCGGATCGGCCGGCGGCACCTGAGAAAACGGAAAACTGACGTTGGCCGGGACCGCGATGGAAATGCACAAGGCGCATATTCTGGTGGTGGACGACGATACCCGTCTGCGGGCGCTGCTGCAGCGCTTTCTGCAGGAAAACGGTTTTCGCGTGTCGGCTGCCAAAGGCGCGGCGGAAGCCCGGATGATGCTGAAACAGTATAAGTTCGATCTTCTGATCGTCGACATTATGATGCCCGAGGAAAGCGGTCTGGAATTTCTTGCCGGCCTGAGGAAGGAAGACAACGTTCCGGTAATTCTGCTGACGGCGATGGGGGAAACCGGCGACCGTATCGCGGGGCTGGAGAGCGGCGCCGACGATTATCTGCCGAAGCCGTTTGAACCCAAGGAACTGGTTTTGAGGATTAAAAACATTCTCCGCCGCGCGCCGCAGGAAAACGAAAAACAGGAAACCCGGCTTAATCTGGGGCTTTGCCGCTATGATCTGGAAACCCGGGAATTGACCGGCGAAGACGGGGAGGTTGTCCATATCACGCCGGTGGAACAGTCCATGCTTTCGCTTTTGGGACAGAAGCCGGGGCAGATTTTCAGCCGCGACCGGCTGGCGGAGTTGCTGGGAGCCGGACAGGGGCCGCGTTCGATTGACGTGCAGGTGACAAGGCTGCGCAAGAAGATTGAAAGGGATTCCAAAAATCCGCGCTATTTGCAGACGGTCCGCGGCAAAGGCTATATGCTGCTGACCGAATAACTTTTTTTGATAACTTGAAGGAGCGGGAAAATGCATTTGACATTTCCGAAAAAAGTGGAAGACACGATGCGCTATCTGAAGATCAAGATGCTGCCGCGCACGCTGTTCTTTCGTACGATGCTTCTGATCTTCATTCCGTTGATTGTGGTTCAGGTAGTGTCGATCGTCGCGTTTTTTGACGGCAGCTGGGGGCGGGTCGGCAAACGGCTCTCTACCAATCTGACGTCCAACATGGCCTTTGCCATGCAGCTGTCGGAAAAATCTCCGGCCAATCTGCCCGAAATTCAGGCGCTGACCAAAGAGATTTTTGACATGGAGTTTGAGTATTATCCCAACGACAAAAAACATGAGGTGATCCGCAAGGTCAGAAAACAGAACAAACTGGTGACCGGGTTTTTGGAAGACGCGCTGAGAGTGGAGTTTCCGGAAGCGATCACCAGCATTTACATCGGCAAGAGCAATCCCGACCTGGTGGTTTTCGTCGATACCGAAAAAGGTTTGTATCAGTTTGCGACTTCGTCAAAGAACATTTTCAGCACTTCCATTTTCGGGTTCGTTGCCTGGATGATCGGCACTTCGCTGCTGCTGTTTCTGGTGGCGGTTTTGTTCCTGCGCATTCAGGTTCGTTCTATCGCCGATCTGGCGGAAGCGGCCGAAGAGTTCGGCAAAGGGGTGGACAATAAAAAGTTCAAGCCTTACGGTTCTTCGGAAGTGCGCCGCGCCGGCATTGCCTTTATCAAGATGAAAGAGCGCATTCAGCGTCAGATCAGCGAAAGAACGCAGATGCTGGCCGGCGTTTCCCACGATCTGCGCACGCCGCTGACGCGGATGAAGCTGCAGTTGGCGATGCTGCCCGACAACGGCGATAAAAACGGTCTGGACAAGGAAGAGTTTCTGCAAGACGTCAACGAGATGGAAAAAATGCTTGAAGGCTATTTGTCGTTTGTCAGCGGCGAAGGCGGCGAGCCGTCGACTTTCGTTGACATGAACGAAATGATTTTAAGCATTTTGAACAAATTCCGCAACAGCAAGGCGCTGATCCGTTACAGCACCAACGATCAGGTGAGCGCCATTCAGGGACGCGAACAGTCGCTGAAAAGGGCGCTGACCAACGTTATCGGCAACGCGTTCAACTACGGCAGCACGGTTTCGGTTGCGCTTGAGAGCAACAACAACAAGCTGGAAGTGACGGTCGACGACGACGGGCCGGGGATTCCGCCCGACAAAAGGGAAGACGTGTTTAAGGCCTTTTACCGGATTGAAGGTTCCCGCAACAAAGAAACCGGCGGCGTCGGTCTCGGACTGTCGATTGCCAAGGACGTTATCGTTTCACACGGCGGCAAAATAGAGCTGACCGATTCACCGATAGGAGGCTTGAGGGTACTCATTTCTATTCCCTTATAACTCTCATATCAGGAAATATACTTTCCGATAAAAAAGGTTTTTCAGTTACGCCTGATCCGGGTACGGCTGAAAAACTTTTTTTATTTTCCGCCATTCTGCTTGCAGTCGGGGCTTTTTTTTGTTAAAAACAAATTAACTTATGTTGTGTAAGCTGTGTTCAGGTAAAAATTCTGCGATTCAAGGATCAAAACGATGGCTGGTAAAGAAAACGACGATTTTGAATTAAACCTTAAGGACGCGGACGGCGGTGTCGGCAGTATCGACGCTTTGCTTGCCGCCGACGGGAACGATGCGCCGGCCGCCGGCGGAAACGGCAACGCGGACGATGATGACGATTTTATCGATTTTAACGATTTCAGCATTGACGATCTGGATACGGCGCTGAGCAAATACGAAGCTTCAAGAGGCGGCGGAAAATCCAAACCGGCGCAGACGTCCGCGGCAGAACCTGTAATTCCGGCGAAGGACGCGGCAGTTGACGATGCCGGGATTGAACCGGAAATGCCGAGGTTTGACGCGGCGGAGGAAACATTGTCCGATTTTGACGCGTTGACGGCAGCGATGCCGCAGTCCGGCATTGCCGAAGCCGAGCCGGAAATACCCGAGTTTGCGGAAAAACCGAGATTTGATGCTTCGGCGGCAAACCGTGCGGCGGCTTTCGGTTCTTTGTCGGAGCGGGGGACGGCGCCGGCGGCAACGGTTGCCGAGCTGATGGCTGCCGTCGGCGGGGAAAAACCGGAAAGTCCGGCGGCGGGGGGAAGCCTGCCGGCGGAAGAACTGGTGACGGAAAATCCGGCGACTGAAGAAAACCTGTCGGCGGAGAAACCGGTGGCGGAAGTGCCGGGAACGGAAAATGCGGCGTTGTCGGCGGAGGAAAACAAACCGGAAGAGGCATGTTTCCTGTCCGAGGAAGATCGTCGGGCTCTCGGATGCCTGAGATGGTATGACGGCACGCTGGGAGAAAAGGTTTATGAGGTTTCTTTGAACAATATGCCGGAGTTTCTTGATTATGACAAAAGCATTAAAACCATTCATGTCAACATTGATTCGCCTTACGGCTGGAACGTTTTTTTTGAAAACGGCGTATTTATGAATCTGATGGATCTGAAGGAATATCAGGAAAGAAACGGCAGTCTGCCCGGAACCAACGGCAAGATCATTTACGGCAGCCGCATGAGTTCGTTTGAAAAAATCGAACGGATCGTGGTTTATGAAAAGCCGCGTTATTTTTCCTACGGTTTGAAAAAATAAAAAGCTCCCCGCATAAAACGCGGGGATTTTCATGCTCGGGCGTAACCCTCAAGGTATCGGCGAACGCTAAAAGATATATGACACTCTGACGCGGCAGGTTGGCCGCATGCCCGGAACACGGTTTTTCTGATAAGAAGAGAAGTTTCTGCATATAATGCCGGCACTTGGCATACGTCCGGCAATATCTTTGTCTTTAAAGCTGCTGACGTTTCGATGGGGAAAGATTGCCCGGTTTGCCCTAAGCGGGGTAAAATCCACAAGCTGTTGACTTTGTGCCGCGTTTTTTTGGGGGGTGATTTCGGATATATTCTTCCGGCTGTTTTTTCTGTGGTATCAACGTGATGCTCTTTGTACTCAAATTTTCGGTTGTGAGGTCGAAACCGTTCTTATGTTAAAAGGCGGTTTTTGCCTTTGAGATCGCCCGCCATTAATTTTACGGGATATTCAGGCGGTATCTCCGGCAACATATGAATATGGCGGAACAGTTCCGGCTTTCCGCTTCTTTTCGCGACATGAGGTTTCCGAATCCGCTCACTCCGTTCACTTTATTTTTCTTTCCTTTTTTATCTGTTTTTTTCTCGGAATCATGCCGTTTTCAACCCGTTGAGTTTTATTTTCCTTTTCCTTTTTTGTCCTTTCTTTTCCGCAGGATTCCCGAATCCGCTTATCCCTTTCGCTTGCGGGAAACGGACGGAAAGTCTGTCTGGTCGCACTTTGCTCTTGTGCCTCTTTGTGTATTGCTTTTCGTTTGGCTGTTTGTTTTTTCGTAAGTTCTCCAAGCCTTTTCGTTTGCTTGCAGGATGGCGGATACGGCGTCTTTTTTTCTTTTTTCTCGCAAGATCCGATACCTGGTTCGGGGGAAATATAAGGGGATTCGGAGAGATAAAAAGTGGTGTGAAGCGGAATGCCGGCGGATCATATGAAGTAACGTATGGGGGCTGACAGCGGGGCGTATAAAAAGGCATGCAGACTGTTCGGTGTGAAGTGATATAAGGGGATTCGGGGTAACAAAGGAGAGAGAGGACATATGAAAGGTGTCCGGTATGATATGCCGGCGTATCAGGGGCAAATGCCGTCCGTGATGACGCATGGAAATTTAAGCATACAGGGCTATTCCGACGGTCTTTGCTTCCGGTTTTTCGTAAAACGCGGCAGGTGTTCGGCAGAAAAAAAACTGCCCGTTTGCGCGGGCAGTCGAAATGCGGGGCAAAATCCCGTCAGTTTTTATAATTGATCGGAAAGACCTGAACGCCGTCGGTACCGGAAGCGTTGTCGCTGCCGTTTGTCGGATCCTTTCCTTCCATGTAGGCTTCAGCCTGAGCCTGTCCCGGCGTCAGTTTGCCTTTTTCCGCAGGCGCTTTCGGCATCGGCAGCAGCGGGTAGCCGGTTTTAGGCATGCGCAGCATCATATAGCCGGTTCCGCCGCCGTAGGAGGGGCCGGACAGACCGATCGAGTAATAGCCGCCGATGAAACCATAGTCAAGATCGATAAAGTCGATCAGAAACATGGTTTTGACCGTGGTGGTGCCGATGGTGGTCATTTTGCAGCGGTAACCCTTGTCTTCCAAAACGATATTATCGGCGTTTTTAACGTAAAGCAGGGTCTTGTCGGGAGAACATTCCGGCGTTTGTCCGTTGTAGGTAACGTTGTAGTTGAGCATCATGTTGATCGAACTTGAGCCCTTGTTCATGGTTACGTCGCTGATTTTGACGGAATCGATGTACATGTAGGCTGGGGTGATGCCGACGGTAATCGGCAGCGAAATGTAGTTCTGATAGCAGTTGCGGCTGCCGACGTCGGCCGAGCAGACCAAAGCCTTCTGATGGTTGTTGTTTTTCATCATCTGGGCCAGACTGTTGTATATGTATTCCTTGGACATTGACAGTTTGATCGGCGCGCACTGTTTACTGCGGCAGACGATGATCGAACGCGGGGTTGCCAGCGGCGCCATCTGCGTGTTGCGCACGGGGTAACTTTCCACCTCGTTTGCCTTGTCGAGCGGGTCGTTCATGACGTCTTGCATGCTGCGGTCCCAGAAACGGCAGCCGCCGACGGAAAGCAGGGCGACGGTTAACAGACTCAGAGCTTTTTTCCTAGACACGATTTTTCTTCCTTTTTTAAATCGATTTAAAAAACTGCCCTTATAATAAGACAAAATTATTAAAAGACAAAGATTTTTTTAGCTTATCATGCAATAATTTAGTGTTTGCATAATAAATCGCTTGCCTTTATAATGAAAGAAAGCTTACGAAACCTGCGAGGGAAAGAAAATGAAACTGTTTGTTTGTCTGTTGGCCGGGTGCCTGTATGCCGCCGGCGCCTTTGCCGCCGAGAACGTTTACGTGGTGGACGGCGACAGTTTGGAAATGGGGGAAGTGCGTATCCGTCTGGAAGGAATCGACGCGCCCGAATATTATCAGGACTGCCGTTATCCCAACAATAAAAAGTATGCCTGCGGACTTGAGGCCAGACAATATTTGCAAAGTCTGGTCGATCAGGGCAAAGTCACCTGCATCGAACGCGATCTGGACCGTTACAACCGCAGTTTGTGCACCTGCTACGTTACCAACAAGATCGGGGAGAAAACCAACCTGAACGAGGCGATGGTGCGGGCCGGCTGGGCGGTGGTTTACAAAAACAAGCATTCCGATTACTCCGCCGCGGAAGCGGAAGCCGAGAGGGAGAAACGCGGAATCTGGCAGGGCAAGTTCATGAAACCGCAGCTGTACCGCATTCTCAACAAATAAGATTTTTTCCCTTTTGTTAAAATATTGTTGACAGCAAAAAAAACTTATGTATATTGCAAACAACGTTTTGTGTTTAAATAATCAAAATAAAAATTAGGTGAGAAAAATGTACGCAGTAATTAAAACAGGCGGAAAACAGTATAAAGTCGCTTCCGGAGACGTTATCAAAGTCGAGAAGCTGGCCGGTGACGAAGGCAGCGAAGTTATCTTCAACGAAGTTCTGGCTTTGGGCGACAATGTCGGTAAACCGCTGGTTGCCGGCGCTTCGGTAAAAGCAACCATTTTGAAACAGGCTAAGGCTGATAAGGTTATTGTTTTCAAGAAGAAAAGAAGACAGAACTATCGCCGCAAAAACGGCCACAGACAGAATATTACTATTGTCAAAATTGCGGAAATCGCGTAAGCAATAGGTTTTTTAGGAGATTTAGTTATGGCACATAAGAAATCAGGTGGCAGCACTTCCAACGGACGCGATACCGAAGGTCGTCGTCTGGGTTTGAAAAAGTCCGGCGGTCAGGCGGTTATTGCCGGAAACATCATCATCCGTCAGCGCGGAACCAAGTATCATCCGGGTGACAATGTCGGCCTCGGCAAGGATCACACCATTTTTGCCCTGACCGAAGGAAAAGTTTCCTTTAAGAAGTCGGGTGACAAAACGATTGTTTCCGTGGTTACCGAATAACTTGTAAAAAGTTAAAATGGCGGAGGGGGTGTTAAAGCCCCCTTCATTTTTTTGAAAGAGAGCGGTTATGAAATTTCTGGATCAGGCTAAGATTTTCGTGAAGTCGGGCGACGGCGGTGCCGGCTGCGTTTCTTTCCGCCGGGAAAAGTATATCGAGTTCGGCGGGCCGAACGGCGGTGACGGCGGCAAGGGCGGCAGCATTTATTTTGAAGCGGTTGCCAATCTGAATACCCTGATTGATTTCCGTTATACTCAGCATTTTAAGGCCAAAAAGGGGCAAAACGGCATGGGATCGGACAAAAACGGCAGCAAGGCGCCGGACATTGTCATCAAAGTGCCGGTCGGAACCGAAATCGTGGCCGAAGACGGGGAAACGGTGCTGGCCGACATGGTAAAACCCGGCCAGATCTATCTGGCGGCCAAGGGCGGTGACGGCGGAAGGGGCAACACCACTTTTAAAAGCGCGACCAACCAGGCGCCGCGTTATGCCGAACCCGGCTGGCCGGGAGAGGAAAAATGGCTGTGGCTGCGGCTTAAGATCATTGCCGACGTCGGTCTGATCGGAATGCCAAATGCCGGAAAGTCCACTTTTCTGACCGCGGTAACCAAAGCGCGGCCGAAAATCGCCGACTATCCGTTTACCACCCTTCACCCTAACCTGGGTGTGGCCTGGGTAGACGGCTATGAAATGGTGCTGGCCGACATTCCGGGGCTGATTGAAGGGGCACATGAGGGAATCGGCCTCGGCGACCGCTTTTTGAAGCATATTGAACGTTGCGAAGTTTTTCTCCATCTGATCGACATTACCTCGGAGGACGTGGTCAAGGCCTATCGCGACATCAGAAAAGAGCTGGAACTTTATGACCGCGGGCTGGTGCAAAAACCGGAAGTGGTGGCTTTAAATAAATGCGATGCACTGCCGGAAGAGGAAACGGCGGCGAAAGTGCGGGAACTGGAAACGGCAATCGGCAAGAAGGTTTATCCGATTTCGGCAATTGCCAAAAAAGGGGTGTTTGATTGTCTGCTTGACGTCAACCATTATATTAAAAGAGAACGGAGACAGGAAAGCGAAGAAGACGAGCAGGCGGCAATGCCGGAGAAGTCTTCGTGGTCTCCGTTGTAACCGAAATAAGGAGTGAGGAATTTTGTTGAACAAAGAAATGAAACAGGAAGAAAACCCGGTCTTGGATATTGTCACTTCCAGTCTGGAGGATGGCAAGGCCGAGGACGTAGTGGTTATTGATCTGCGCGGCAAAACTTCGATTGCCAACGAAATGGTGGTGGCTTCGGGCACTTCCGACCGGCATGTGATTTCGCTGGCCCAGCGCGTGCAGGAAAATCTGAAAGCCGCCGGCTACAAGTCTGTCAGTGAAGGAGAAGCCAAAGGCGACTGGGTGCTGATCGATGCTTATGACGTGATCGTCCACCTTTTCCGCCCCGAGGTAAGGGAATTTTACAATCTGGAAAAGATGTGGCAGTCTGCCGCCAATCTGCGTAAGGAGTAGGTTGTTCGGCAACGGTTTTTAAGGGTCGGCGTGTGAGCCGGCCTTTTTGTTGCATTGGGAAGCGGCGGGAAAAACTGCCGGAGAAAAACCGGGGTGCGTCCGTTTGATGATCGGCGGAGGGGGCGGAACCGGAAAACGGTCGGTGTTTTTTTGGGGAACGGATGCCGATGGAAAACGAAACGGGAGCGGGGCGGTGAAGTATAGGCCGGGACGATAAACTTTCCCGGTTAGTGCAAACGGCATTAACCGTTTTGGACCTTAACGTTCGGCTTCAAGCTTCGCAAGCCTTTGCGGCTGGGGAGATATGCCGGCATTTGTCTGTTGGCGCAGACGTTTGAAGCATAACCTTCCGTCTGTTCGTACGGGGTGTATTTTTCATTCCGAACTGCGTTCTTCCGGCTTCAAACTTCACAAGCCTTTGCGGCTGGGGAGGTATGCCGGCATTTGTTTGCCGACGTAGACGTTTGAAGCATAAAAAACGGCGACGGTTCGTTGGAACGAAACCGCTGCCGCTTTTGACAACTATAAGCCGAATCTGGTCAAAGGTTTGGGAAAAACGTAAACCTTTTTCTTTTTCAGCCGTTCCCCGAAATTTTTTTCATAGAGCAAGGCTCTGGTTTTTACCCATTGCCGTTTGGAATTGTACTCCAGCAGGAAAAATTTTCGCGGGCAGGCCAAACTGTCTTCCAGTTCCAGAAGTATGAATTTTGCCGGGCGAAAGCGGAAGCTTTCTTTGTCCTGGCAAAAACGCATGTCTTTGGTTCCGGGGAGGAAGAAAAAGAAACCTTTTTCGTCTTCGATCAGCCAGGCGGTGCAAATGAAATTTCCCTTTGCATCGAAAATGTTCTTCAACAACACGTCGGAAAGTTTTTTCGCCTTGCCGGAAAATTTGTTGTATTCTTCGAGCAGTTCTTTGTATCCGACTGTTTCGCAGCAGTTTTCCCGGCGGCTTGCAAGCGATGACCTGTCCAGCAGAAAAAGCAGACGGGTGCTTTCCGAGTATTTGGTAAAGAGGCATTCCAGATAGTTGATCATGTTTTTCATAATGAAATATAATTAGGTTTAATAATTTTTTGTTGCCTTTATTATACAAAAATTTGTCAATAAGTCAAGTTCCCGATCGGCGGAATGAGAGGCGGACGTGGCCGGTCAAACGAGGAGACGGGCGAAAAAAATGGGAAATATACGGGGCGGAAAGCGGCAAACCGGGAAAACGGTGCGCGGGAAAAACCGCCGGCGGGGCAGAGAAGAAACGGAAAAGCGGTAACAGGGCAACCGAAAGTGAAACAAAGAAAGTGACTGAGGGGAAAGTTCGGAGGGAAAAAACGGAAAAGAGGCCGTATGAAAGAAAAATGCGGTATGTGAAAAATGACCGGGAAAGAAAAACAAAGAAGCGGTAAGGGACGGGAGAGAATAAGAAACGGCAGGAAAAGTAAACAAGGGCGGGGCAGCGGGGAAAACCGGAGCAGGTTAAAAAAGGTGTGAGAGATTGAAACAAAATATGGAATGCAGAAACTAGTTCGGCGTGGTTCGGTATAACAGATTTCCTTTTTGGGGCGGTTGTGATTTTGCAAGGGGCGGCAGGTTGAGGAAGGGGGCCGGGCGTTATTTTTGTGTGTCGGCGGCGTGTACGGCGGTTCAATCGGTTTGTCATCCTTTTTTGGGCGGTTGTGATTTTGCAAAGAACGGCAGGTTGAGGAAGGGGCGGGCGTTATTTTTGTGTGTCGGCACAGTGGCGCCTTGTTCCGGCATCTTGTCGCTTCTCTGCCGTCAGGGTTGTGATTTTCAATGAGGATATAATGAAAAAAACGGCCGTCGTTGATGGCGGCCGTTGGGCTGTTGTATGGCAAAATCAGCGTGCGTGCAGGCAGATTTTGTCCCAGGAAGGCATGCGGCCGGAAGGAAAAGCGTGTATTTCCTTGCCGGCGGCGTCTTCAAGTTTGAGGGTAACAACGTCGGTTCCGTCAAAGTAGAGTACCACGCGATCGTTTACTTCGTTGACGGTAACGGTAAAAATGGCCCCGCAGTTGACGTTTTGAGCCAGGCAAAGCCTTTGATCGACGAACACCAATCGACTGCTTCCGCAAAGGACGGCCAGCCAGCCTCCGGAGCAGGCGAATCCCCAGCCGTAAACCGTTTCACGGATGTCGAACCTGCTGATGAATCTAAGCAGCAGGGGAGGTGATTGCAGACCGGGAACAAGTTCGGCGGCAGAAAGCGCTTCGCGACGGTAAAGGATATTTTCCTCCAATTTCTTCATTGTCGGAAAGCCGGAAACCAGTTCGATCGAACGGGTGAGAGCCCTGCGGCATTGCGTCAGCCTTCTTCGGAAAAGAAAGAGACGCAGCCGTTCCAATAATTTTTTCATAGTTTTTAAGGTTTAGAATAATTTAACTCCGATTTCAGGTTGACATAAAAAGGAAATGTTGTCAATCGGCAGCAGATGTGTTTTGATGTTGGGGCGGAAATTTTTGAGTTGGCAACCAAAGATGAACATGCTATTTTTTGTTTAAAAACGGGGAGAATGATGAAAGCGACAATTATTGCCATCGGCAAATGCAGGAAAAATTCGCCGGAAAAACAGTTGATTGATGAATATATCAAACGTTCCGGCTGGGAAGTGACGATTAAAGAACACGATAACGCTTCTCAGGAAGAGGAGGCCAAGTTTCTGCTTTCTTCCATCCCGGCAGGGGCAAAAGCGGTGGTTCTGGATGAACGCGGCGAAAATATGAAGTCTTTGGAGCTGGCCGCCAAAGCGGAAAAATGGATGCTGGACGGCTGTTCGGAAATATGCTTTCTGATCGGCGGCGCCGACGGGCATCTGCCTTCGACCCGGGAAAGGGCGGACCTGCTGCTTTCTTTCGGCCGGCTGACGCTGCCGCACATGCTGATGCGGGCGGTGCTGGCGGAACAGATTTACCGCATTCAGACGATTATCAGCCATCATCCCTATCACCGGGAATAATTTTGCTTTTTTCGGGGAATGCGGCCGGCGGCGTTTTGCCGGCTTTTTTATATCCGTTCGGACAGCTTGACATGCTGCGCGGGAAGCGGATCAAAACCGTTTCGGCGGTGGGGAAAAACGCGGCGGGCCTTTGTTGCCGGGCGTTAAAACGTAATTGCCGCAAAAAAACGATCCTTTCTTTGCGGCAGATAAATCTGTATATCATCTTTTGTTGAAAAATCATCTAAAATATTCTTGTTAACAACAATTTTTTAGACATTTGTTTTTGGGGGCGGGCTTTTTGTCTTGTTGCAAAGAAAGGATCGTTAATATGCAACAATTTATGACAAAAAGGTGGGCCGATGACCGGTGTTGTGCTGACTGTTATCATTCCCGCGTATAATGCGGAAAAGTATCTGCCGCAATGTCTGGACAGCGTTATTGGCCAGACTTTGAAAGATATTGAGGTTATTTGCGTCGACGACGGCTCGACCGACGGAAGCGCTTCCGTTTTGCAGGCGTATGCGCAAAAAGATTCCCGGATTTCCGTTCTGACACAGGGCAATTCGGGGCAAAGCGCGGCCCGCAACCGTGCCTTGGAAAAGGCGAAAGGCGCGTACGTTCAGTTTTTGGACGCAGACGACTGGCTTGATCCGGACTGTTGCCGCGTTCTGAGCGGGCAGGCGGCCGCCGGGAAACTGGACATGCTGTCGATGGCGGCGGTTTCTTACGAGGAAGAAAGCGGCCGTTACGTGAGGGAACCGTTTTATAATTTTTATTATCTGACCGGCGGCGGGGAAACCGCGCTGCTGTCGCGCGACGAGTGTCTGCAGCACTGGTGGGAGATGGCGCCGTCGGCGGCGCTGACGATTTACCGGACGGATTTTTTGCGTGCCAACAATCTTCGTTTTGAGGAAGGGCTCAAGTTTGAAGACTGCCTGTTTTTCAAACAGGCCTTGTTTGCCGCCGACAGAGTCGGCGTCAACCGGCAGGCTTTTTATTTTCGCCGCAAGCATGCGGAAAGCACCATCAACAACGGCGGCAGGCATTATCTCGACTGGTTTGACGTCAATGCCAAAATTTATGCTCTGGCGGAGGCGCAGGGCATTGACCGCCGGCAAAAAGACCGCTGGCTTTTTTCCACCGTCAATTATTCGCTTCGTTTGTACCGGGGCATCAGAAAAGAATACAAAAAAGAGTTTTTTTACAAGGCCAAGCGCTTTTTTGCCGAATTTTCCCCGGCCGGCGGCTGGACGGTGCCGAAACCGTGGCGCAATTTTGTTTATTGTCTGCTGCTGGCGCCGAACTACTTTTGCTTCCGCCTGCTTTGTCTGCTGCCGAAAAAAACATATGCGAAGAAAGTGGGCGTCAGGATTTTGGGATTGAAACTGAAATATAAAAACGGGAGGTGCAAATGCTCTTTATAGGCGAGCCGTACATTGCGCAAAACGGCGATCGCAGCCGGCTGGTCTGCGATATTGGAATTAACCGCCGGGAAACGAGGACGGTATGGTTTGAAGTTGACCGGGAATATGAAAAATATCTGTGCACGGAAAGAAGCGACGCCTATGTAATCGGACTGCTCAGCTGGGCAATGCGCGCGGGACACGACATAACCTGCACGGCGCCGGTCAGCGAAGAACTGTTGTATGCTTTGCGCGAATATCTTATTCCCTCACTGGTAAAATATGCGCCGTTCTTCCGCGCCGTTGAAATCAACGCGCCCGCCGCCGGGACGCCGCTGGCCAACGCCGGTGCTGTCGGCACCGGGCTTTCCTGCGGCATCGACTCTTTTCATGTCATTTCGCGGCAGCTGGCGTCCCCGTACAAAACCCTGAATCTGACGCATTTGTGCATCAACAATGTCGGCGCCTTTAACGGCTGTTACGGAGAATACGGCATTGAAAAGGCGCGGCGTGAGCGTTATCAGATTTCGCAACGGGTGGCAAAAGAGCTCGGCCTGCCGCTGATTGCCACGGATTCCAATTTTCAGACCGCGTTCAAACAGAACCATTCTCATACCCATACCTATTCATCCATGTTTGCGGTCTTTTGTCTGCAAAAACTGTGGGGAACCTATTTTTATGCCTCAAGCGGTTATGATTTCAACTTTTTCACTCTGGACAACCATGCCAATGAGGACAGTTCTCATTACGAACTGCTTTCGCTCGGGTGTTTCAGTACCCGCGGATTGAAAATATATTCCGAAGGCGGCGCCTATACCAGACTGGAAAAGACCGCCCATATCGCCGGTTTTGACTATGCCCGCCGCTATCTCCACGTCTGCACCCGCAAAAGCACCAACTGCGGCAGATGCCCGAAATGCATGCGGACGCTGCTGACGCTGGACGCCCTCGGGCGGCTGGACGATTTCAGGGAAGTTTTTGACGTGGATTATTACCGCGCTCACCGCAAAGACTATCTGCTGTGGCTTTACGAGATGCATAAAAAGAAAGACGTGATGAACGAGCCGACGTACCGGCTGCTGAAAAAAGAGATGACGCCGGCGGTCAAAGGGCGTTATCGGCTGAATGTCCTGCTTAGGCGGTTATGGCCTTTTCTGACAATTGACGAACGGTATGTAAAAATCCGTATTTTTTTCATCAAGATTTCTTTCAGACGCAAACACGGAGGAACTCATGACTGATTGCGCATACGATCCTCAAACCTGTACCGGCTGCGGAGCCTGCGCCGCCCGCTGTCCGCAGCGGGCAATCCGGATGGAAACCGGCGAGGAAGGCTTTGTCCGGCCCGTGATTGATGCCGATAAGTGCGTCGGCTGCGGTTTGTGCGCGCGGATTTGTCCGGCTGAACATCCGGTCTGCGAAAATGCGGAAAAGCCGGAATGTCTGGCCGCGGCGGCGGCTGACGAACTCAGGCGCGACAGCTCTTCCGGAGCCGTTTTTCCGCTGCTGGCCGAACGGGTTTTGCAGGAAGGCGGTACGGTTTTCGGCGCGGCCCGGGACGAAGACGGAACGGTCAGGCATATCGGCGTCGACGACTTGGACGGTTTGCGGAAGCTGAAAAGTTCCAAATACGTGCAAAGCGAAACCGGAAACTGTTACCGGCAGGCGGAAGAACTGCTGAAGGCGGGACGGGAGGTCTTGTTTTCCGGAACGCCCTGTCAGATTGCCGGTCTCAACGCCTTTCTCGGCAGAAAATATGACAATCTGCTGACGGTTGACGTGGTTTGTCACGGCGTGCCGTCGCCGCTGGCCTTCCGCCGCTATGCGGAAGAACTGACGGAAGAAGGGAAAGAAAAAGTGCTGGCGGTGAATTTTCGCGACAAGGTGCGGGGCTGGTATCCTTATTTTCTGACCGTCAAAACGGAAGAAAACGTTTATTCTTCCGATTGCCGGGAGAATGAGTTCATGCGGGCGTTTCTTGCCAACCTTTGCCTGCGGAAGTCCTGCGCGGCATGTCCGTTCGCGCGGTTCCCGCGGCAGGGAGACCTTACGCTCGGAGACTTTTGGGGAATCGGCAGACATGCGCCGGATTTGGACGACAACCTCGGCACTTCGCTGGTTCTGATCAATACGGAACGCGGCCGCCGGCGGATGGCGGAACTGACCCCGCGGCTGAAATTCCGTCGTTCGCTGCCGCTGGCCCGGGCGATTGAAGGCAATCCTTCGCTGGTACGGCCGCCGGTGCCGCATCCGCAGCGGGATTACTTTTTTGCCCGTCTTGAACAGCTGCCGTTTAAACAGAATGTGTCCCATTGTTTCAACAACCGATATGACTGCGGAATCCTCAATTTCTGGTTTGGCAGCAACTACGGGGCAATGCTGACCTGTTATGCCTTGCAGGAAAGCGTAAAAAGACTCGGACTAAAGCCGAAAGTGATCAACTATGTGCCGGCCAACGTCAATTTTGCCGGCAGCCTGGCCGAAACGTTTGCCGGCAAATATCTTGACCTTACGGAGTTGTGCACGAATGCTGAGGAACTGCGGCGGCTTAACCGGGAAACAAAGACGTTTATCGTCGGTTCCGATCAGGTTTGGCGGCATAAGTATTCCCGTTTGTTCGGCAGGGATTTGTTCTGGTTAAGCTTTGCCGCGCCGAATGCGAAAAAGATCGCCTATGCCGCCAGTTTCGGCCGGGATCGCTGGGAAGCGGACTTTGAAAGCACGCTGGCTGCCAAATATTATATTTCGCGTTTCGACCGCGTTTCCGTCCGGGAAGACGACGGTGTCGGCATCTGCCGGGACGTTTTCGGCGTTGAGGCTTCGCATGTGCTGGATCCGGTTTTTCTGGCTGATCCGGCAAGCTGGGAAGCGTTGATCGGGAATTCCGGCCGCGATGAGGACGGGTGCATCGTTTCTTATGTTCTGGATTCTTCTCCCGATGCGGAAAAACTTGCGGAACGGGCGCGGCTGGAAACCGGCGCCGGCAAGGTCGTCAACCTGGTCAATGCGGCCAGGAACAGTACCGACGTCAGTCCCGAAGATTGGCTGCGTCATATTAAGAACTGCCGTTTTCTGGTGACGGATTCCTTCCACGGCGTTTGTTTTGCCATAATCTTTAACCGGCCGTTCGTCTGTCTGGCCAACACGGCGCGCGGTTACAGTCGTTTTCGTTCGCTGTTTAAGCTGTTCGGGCTGGAAAAGCGCTGCGTTACGGATTGTTCCCGGATCGGGAAAAAACTGTTTGAGGACATTGATTATGCCCGGGTCAACAGGGTTATTGCCGACGAGCGGGAACGTTCGCTCAATTGGCTGGAACAGGCGCTGCTGGCGCCGTCGCCGGCGCGGCCGGAGGAACGGCAGCGGCTGCTGGAAACGGCGGAGATGCTGAACGAAAAACTTGAACGGTCGGAACGGGAAAGAAAACGGGATCAAAAACTGCTGTATGAAAGCGTTTATCTGCCGAAAATCAGGCGCAGATATTTCAGGTACAAGCTGAAATCCGTCTTTTCGTGGGGAAAGAAACGAAAAAAGTACAAAAGAATGAAAAAAGCGCTGAAAGAGGAAATCCGCACGATCGGAAAAATGCTCGATGGCGGCCTGGTTTGAGCGGCAAGGCCGCGGCGGTTGCGAAAAACGGCTGTTGATAACATTTTATCGCGTGTTTTTTGCCAAAGGACGTGTTAGGTTCCGTTATGTCAAATTGTTTGAAAACGGTAATCGGGGATAACGATGACTAAGGTATTTGTATCCGGCTGCTTTGATCTGATGCATTCCGGGCATGTCTTTTTCTTTGAGCGGGCTGCCGCTTACGGCGACCTTTATGTCGCGATCGGTTCGGACAAGACAATCAGGGAATTGAAAAAACGGGAACCCGTGTGTCATGAAGACGAGCGCTTGTATCTGGTTTCCTCCGTTCGTTTTGTGCACCGGGCTTTTATCGGTTCCGGTTCGGGGATGCTGGATTTTTTACCGGAGCTGGACATTGTCCGTCCGGATGTTTTTGTGGTTAACGAAGACGGGGCGACGGAAGAAAAGCGCCGGCTGTGCGAAGAACGGAACATCCGCTATGTGGTGCTGCCGCGGGAACCGAAGGAAAAGCTGCCGCGCCGTTCAACGACGGATCTGCGAAAACCGGCGGAAAAGCAATAATGCGGAAAGCGGGCGTCCGTCCGGATTTTGCCGGGCGGGCGCATCGTCAGTCGTAAACCGCCAGATTGAAAACGTTTTCGAGAAAGAAAAGGGAAACAAAGCAGATAAGCGCTGCCATCACCGGAGTGGCGATCCAGCCGATGAAAATGCGCCCGATTAAATTCCAGTTGATGCCGTGTCCTCCTTTGAACAGGCCGATGCCGATGACGGCGCCGATAACCGCCTGCGAACTGGAAACGGGGACCAGCGGCAGAGCCGGGATGCCGTTTTGCTCCAGCCAATCGTGCAGGCCGTCGGAGGCAAACAGAAACAGTACCAGCGACTGGGCAACGACCACTACCCAGGCGGCCAGCGGACTCATCATGCAAATGTTGCGGCCGACGGTCTGCATGATGCGGCCGGAATAGGTGGCGATGCCGACGGCAATGGCGACGGCGCCCAACAAAAACAGCACCTGTTCGGAACTGAGCGTATATCCGCCGGGAAAGATGAGCGGCTGCAGCCGGTTGGAAGGAATGAACACGCCCATGACGTTGGCAATGTTGTTGGCGCCCAGGGCATAGGCGCCGAAAGCGCCGGCCAGAACAAGCCCTGCCCGGGTATAAAGATCCTGTCTCAAAAGCGACACTTTGGCCCTGACGATGATTGAACGCGCAAGCTGGTAAACCGCAACGGCCAGCAGACCGGAGAGCACCGGACAAAGAACCCAGGTGCCGGCGATGGCCGAGAACAGACTGATGTCTGTCGGTTTGCCGCTGTAGACGTTCCAGCCGACAATGGCGCCGACGATGGCCTGCGAGGTGGAAACGGAAATGCGGCTTTTGTTCATCCAGTAAACCGAAAGCGCCGCGGCCAGGCCGACCATAAAAGCACCGGCAGGCGCATTGACGCTGCCGAGTTCGTTTAGTGTTTCGGCTGCGCCGCCGCCGGCAAATACCGCGCCGATAATGACGAATACGGAAGAAATGACCGCCGCGGTGCGAAATTTGACCATCCGGGTGCCGACGGCGGTGCCGAAGACGTTGGAACCGTCGTTGGCGCCCAAAGACCAGCCGAGGAAAAGACCGCTGCTTAAAAAGATCCAGAATTCCGGCATCAGATGTCTCTCTTCAGGGTAAAGATCAGCAGTTCGTCGGCGCAGTCTTCGGCAATGTCGGCGATGTCGGCCACTTCGGTGATCAGGAGATCAAGCTGCAGTTTGTTGGCCAGTTCCATGTCGGAAGCGAAAATCGCCTTTTTGAGGTCGTTGTAGGTCGAATCGGACTCCTGTTCCATGATGTAAACTTTGTGCGAATAGTCGCGGACGGTGCTTAAGTCTTTGAAAAAGGCGCGGGAAGCGATGGCCATGTTTTCGGCGCAGTCGGCCACCTGGTAGCAAAGCTCGATCAGTTTGCGGTGAAAAGGGGCGGGAATTTGCGGCTGTTCGATGTAGAATTTGTAAATGACGTCGTCAAACTGGTTGTTGATCTTGTCCAGCCCTTCAATTAGCTGCAAAATGTCGGCCTGCAGGTTGGGCAGCAGGTTTTGCGAATAGAGGTCGTTTTCGATGTCGCGGCGCAGCTTGTCCGCTTCGTGTTCGATAGTTTTTATCTGCTTGTTGATGCTCTTGTATTCGTCCCGGCTGTTTTCGTTTAAAAAGGTTTTTATCGACCGGTGGAAAACGGCGGCCGCCTCAATCATCTTGTCGTGAAAACAGTCGATTTTGTTTTCAAGCGCGCGGGTGCGGGAAATGACGGGGAATTTTATGTGCAGCATTTCTGTTTCCTCTTTCGGCTGTTGTTTTTTCCCGCAGTATAACCGGCAAAGGTTAAAAAAGACTGGATTTTTTTGTAATAAAAAAATTTTTTGTTCTTGTAAATCTAATCGTTATTGGTTAAATTATAGCTGATTTGTTATATAACAATTTTTAGAGGAAAATAAATTATGAAAAAATCACTCTTTATTTCGATCTTGGCGTTGCTCTTTTCGGTCGCCGCTCTGGTCAAGGTTTTCTACCCCTGCAAAAAGGCTGCCGAAGCCGAAGCACCGGCCGCCGTTGCCGCGGTTAACGTAGAAGAAATCCTGAACGAAAAACCGGAAATCATTTTCAACGCCATGCAGAAATATCAGCAGAAAATGCAGGAAGAAGCCATGGCTGCCGCCAAACAGCTGATTAAGGACAATGTTGAAGAAATCAACAACGATCCGAATTCTCCGTTCGTCGGCAATAAAGACGCCGAAATCGTTCTGGTCGAATTTTATGACTATGCCTGCGGTTTCTGCCACAGACTGTTCCCGGAACTGAACGAAGTTATGGCCAACAACAAAGACATCAAAGTCGTCTTCAAGCCGCTGGCTTTCGTTTCCCAGTACTCCGACTATGCGGCGAGAGCTGCTCTGGCTGCCGCCGAACAGGGCAAATTCGTAGAAATGCACAATGCCCTGTTTACGGTTGAAGGTCCGCTTGACGAAGACAAGATCAACGAAGTCGCCGGCAAGATCGGTCTTGACGTTGAAAAACTGAAAGCCGATGCCAAAGGCGAAAAGATCGACGGTATCATGAGCGCCAACAACACGCTGGCCGGCAACATTCAGGTTAACGGTGTTCCGACCCTGATCCTGAACGGCGAACTGCTGCAGACCATTGACGGCGGCGTTATTCAGGACAGCATCAACGAACTGAAGAAATAGTTTTTTTCAACAGATTGTTGCGATTAAAAAACGGGAGGCTGCGGTCTTCCGTTTTTTTGTGCCGTAAAGAAAACTCCGGCAGGATTGTTTTTGCAGGGAAGGGCAGCGGGAGGCGCGGAAGAAAGGGCGGTGAATGTGAAAAAGGGGGGAAAGAAAAAACGTGAGGAAGGCGAGTACAGGAGAAAGAGGGGGGAGAGAGGTGTGAGAGTGTGTGTATGAAAGGAAAGGGATAAACGAGAAAGGGGAACAGAAAAGGCGAGACGAATACAGGGACGAAAAGGAAAAAGAAAGCGTGGAAGGTGCGGAAAGAAGAAAAAACGATGTATGAGGATGAAAGAAAAGAGGATAAACAAGTGGATGGAAAAAGGGGAGAATGCGTAGGGGGAAGAACGGAGAAGGGCGGAAAAGCGATGTATGAGAGAGAAAAAAAAAGCGGAACGGGAGAATGGAAAAGGGAGGGAAAGGAGAGAAAATGCATGGGGAAAAAGAGTGTGAGCAGACAAGTCGAGAGAGGCAGGAAGATAAGAAGACAAAGCAGAGGGTAGGGAAAGAATAATGGGGACAGGCGAGTCGTGAGAGATAAGAGAACAAGGCGGAGGGTGAGGGGAAAATGATAGCGCAAGAGAGGGAAAGGCAAGAAAACATGGCAGAGGGCAGAGGAGAAAGAAAAGGTTTGCCGGGACGGGTATGGTAAGGGGAAGGTTGATATGTGAGCGGAATTCAAGGCAAGTTTTGACAAATTTATTGACAAATTCCGGCGGATAAGGTATAAAAGAAATACAAATAATTAGTATGTTAAATTTTTAAAATATAAAGAGTATGAAGAAAATTTTTTTATTTCTGGTAGCCATGGTAATGTGTGTTTCTTTCGCAGCTAACGCTCAGGAAACCAGCAGAACAGTGATTATTTCCAACTTCTCGTCGCGTGCGGTGAAAGTTGAAATGCCTCTGTTCTATCAAATGGCGGTAGGTGAAGCAAAAGGTTATTCTCTGGTGCAGTCTGACACGGCCGGCAGGATGACTGGTTTTATCACTGTCGTTTCTGCTTTTGATACGGAAGAAAATGCCCAGTGTATCAAAATCCGTATTGCCAACGGAAAAGACATGATCATCATGTCCTTTTTCAACGGTTGGGCAAGCGAAGTGAACAGCAAGTTCGTTTCTGCCGGCGGTTATACCATCGACGAATCGGACGAAACTGTGACTATTGCCAAGGGCAATGTAAAGCTCGTCTTAAACAAGGCGGACTTTGCAAAATCCGTCCTCACCGCTTTAGAGAGCGAAGGATGGGACGAGATAAAGTAAATTTTTTCTTTGTCTTTAAGAGGAGAGGCGCCGTTTGGCGTCTCTCTTTTTTTATTAGTTGCCTTAGCATTCATTCCCCATTTTAATGGGATTGAAAGGTGTCGTTAGACACCGCACCACGCTAACGAGTGTGGTCAAGCCGTAAGGTTTGTAACTGTTATAGAACCTCCGGTTTACCGAGGGATATCTATGATATGATCGTTTTTGTAAGCAGACGGATGCGGGTATTTCGGTCCGGCCGCCCGGCTTGCGAAGTTGAGGCGGGCGTTTGAGACTCGGAACCGTTAGCGCTGATTGTATCGGCTCGTTGAAGTTTATGCCAGGAACTCTCTGCCGGAAGCAAGATTTTAACGATTGCCGCGGTTTGGCGGCGCGCCGTGTAAGGATTTTTTGCTTGCGGAAATTTGTCCAAAGGACTATAATCAATTTTACAAAATACGATTTTGTTGTTTTTAGGTCAATTATTATACTTCTCTTTTCTGCGCCAAATGAAATGAATGTATGATGATGCCTGTGAAATTTCGTATTTTTTAAAGGCTGACCGTATGTTCGTTTCAATTTTCTGCGCCATGAAAATTCGACATATGCGTCAGCTTTTTTGTTTTGAAGATAAAAAATTTGAGATATTAAACTGACCGTATGTTCGTTTCAATTTTCTGCGCCACGGAAGATTCGACATATGCGTCAGCTTTTTTGTTCTGAAAATAAAAAATTTGAGATATTAAGCTGACAATATGTATGTTTCAATTTTCTGCGCCACGGAAGATTCTGCATATGTGTCAGCTTTTTTGTTTTGAAAATAAAAAATAAAACATATATGGCGGAAACATTTTTGATGGCGTTGGGAGTGCTGGCGATTGTAATTTTAATCGTGATGGTGGCTCCGATTGTAATTTTCTTAAAAAGGGAAGATTACAAAAATCTGGCGATATATTTTATCGCAGTCTGCGTTTTTATCAACGCTGACGCTTTTATCATAACCCTGATTGCCGCAATCGTCATGCTGATGGTCGGCTGGAAGGCGTTATTTAAAGACCGGTAAAATAGAAAAGAAAAATTAAAGAGGAAAATTGTCGAATCGGCAAATTTCCTCTTTTTTTGTTTTTAAATCCGCCGGTTTGGGCAAACAGGGGCTTTGCCGGCGCCGTTACACCTTGTAAGGCAGTTTGGAACAGATGAAACTGCTGACACAGTTCGGCAGAACGGATAAAAACCAGACGGCCAGCCGCATCGGCCAGGGGAAAGCAATCAGGCCGACGTTGTTTTCCAGGCCGCGGCCGATGATGCCCGCCGCTTTTTCCGCCGGCATGAAAAACGGCATCGGGCAGGTGTTTTTGTCGGTAATGCGCGATTTGACAAAACCCGGGCAGATGACGCTGATCTGAATGTCTTTCGGCGCCAGATAGACCCTGAGCGCTTCGCCGTAAGCTTTGACGCAGGCTTTGCTGGCGCTGTAGGACGGACAGCCGGCAAGACCGTGATAACCGGCGATTGAGCTCAGCATGGCAATCGCTTTTACGCCTTTGCCGCGGCGTTTGGAGAACAGGGCAACCGCCGGCAGAACCGTGTTTAATACGCCGAAAACGTTGGTATTGAAAGTATTGTAGACGTTTTCGTCGTTTTCTTTGATGGTGGCGACGCCGGCGTTGGCCAACACCAGGTTAAGCGCCGCTTTTTTGTTGCTTTGGTTGATCCAGGCCCGCATTTTTTCGCGGTCGTTGACGTCGATCAGCGAGGCATATACCTTGGCGCCGAATTTTTCGCATTGATGTTTGACTTCGTTCAGGCGTTCTTTGTTGCGGCCGCAGATAAAGAGGTTTTCCGAGCCGCTGGCGGCATAGTAGAGAGCCATGGCTTCGCCGATGCCGGAAGATGCGCCGGTAATGAGAACGTTCTTAAATTTTGTTTCCATTTTTTGCTTTCCGTTATATAAGTATTGTTAAGCTTTTCGATATATAATAATCAAAAAATAAATTTTAGGGAGATTTTTTTTGCAAATATCCAGTATGACCGGTTTTGCCCGCCAGAGCGGCAGTTTGGAACGGGAAAATTTTTCGCTTTCCTGGGTATGGGAAATCAAAAGCGTGAACGGTAAAAACCTTGATTTGAAGGTTCGACTGCCGTTGTGGCTGGACGAAGTCAGCCTTAATCTGAGGAACATTGCCGCCTCTTGTTTCGAACGCGGCAGTCTCGGCGTGACGCTGGATATTGTCTTGGAGAGAAACGAAGCGGAAGTGAGGGTCAACAGAGCGCTTTTGGACAAGGTGACCGAAGCCGCTTTGACACTTTATCGCACATATCCCGAAGAACTGGCGCGGCCGTCGGCGGCCGAACTGCTGAAAACGGAAGGCGTGCTGGAAGTTGTCAAAAACCGTTTTGACGAGGAAGAGCTGGCGGAAATTTGCCGGAATCTCCGCGCCGGTTTTGAAGAATGCTGTATCAGACTGCAGTTTGACCGCAGGCAGGAAGGACAGAAAATTAAGACGGTGCTGGAAGAAAGGGTTGACCGGATCGAAATTCTGGTGCAGGAAGTTGCCCGTCTGGCCGTGGCTCAGCCGGCGCTGCTGAAGCAGAAACTTTCCGCCCAGCTGGCGGAACTGCTTGAAGGGGCTCCGATCAGCGAAGAGCGTCTGGCGCAGGAAGCCGTGCTGCTGGTCAACCGGGCGGATATCAGAGAGGAAATCGATCGTCTGACGGCGCATGTGAAAACCGCGCGGGAACTGTTGGCCGCCAATCAGACGCTCGGCCGCCGCTTTGATTTCCTGTGTCAGGAATTTAACCGTGAAACCAATACCATCTGTTCAAAAGCTTCGGATATTGAAATCATCAACCGCGGCATGGAGCTGAAAGCGGTGATCGAACAGTTGCGCGAACAAGTACAAAATATGGAGTAAAAAATGGAAGACGTTATCAACTATCTGCGAAAAGTCCGCCGGGGAACCATGTTTATCATCGAGGGGCCGTCGGGTACCGGCAAAGGAACAGTAATCAAGGAGATTCTGGCGCGCGATCCGCACATCAAATTTTCCGTTTCCGTTACCACCCGGCCGCCGCGCAAAGGCGAGGTCAACGGCGTGGACTACTACTTTATCAGCGACGAGGAATATGACAGGCTGAAAACCGAGGACGCTTTTTACGAGTACGTGGATTCCCAGTACGGCAGCCGCTACGGTACGCTGCGTTCGGAAGTGGACAGTTTTATCAACGTCGGCGAAGACGTGTTGTTTGATCTGGACTGGATGGGCGCCCGGCAGATGAAGGAAAAGGCCGGCGCCGACGCGGTCACGATTTATCTGCTGCCGCCGTCGATCCGCGAAGTGCGCCGCCGGCTTGAGGGCAGAGGTACCGACAGCCGCGAAGTGATCGAAAAACGGATGGATCTGGTGCTGGAAAAAATCAGTCACTGGAACGAATTTGACTATGTGGTGGTCAATGAAGAACTGGAAGACACGGTGGAAAAAATCCGGCGCATCATTTCCGGCGAAAGAATGAAGCGTGTCCGTCAGTTAAACGGCCTCAAAACCGTGGTGGACGCGCTGGTCAAAGAAGCCGAAGAAATGAAGGCGGAATAAACTTTGCTTGCAAAATAAGCGGAATATGAGTATGCTGAGCCCGGTTTTTTAATTGTGGAAACGTAAAAGATGAAGCCGACTTCTATTTTGGGACGATATCTGATCAAACAGATTCTGATTAATTTCATTGCCGTGCTGCTGATGGTAACCGGCGTGATCCTGATGTTTGAGATCATCGAACTGCTGCGGCGTACCGCCGACCGGCCGGACGTGGATATGATTTTTGTTATGAAGATGGCTTTTTCCAAGATGCCGCGTACGTTTGAAATGGTGTTTCCTTTCATTATGATGATCGCGGCGATGGTCACTTTCTGGAAAGTCAGCCGTAGCAACGAGTTCGTGATTATCCGCGCTGCCGGCGTTTCAATCTGGGGATTTCTGACGCCTCTGCTGGCGGCGGTGTTTATGGTCGGCATCATCAACATTACCGTTATCAATCCGATTTCCGCCTATCTTTACGAGGTTTACGAAACGCTTGATTACCGCTTCAAAACCAAGAACCCGAAAGCGGTTCTGTTTTCCAACAAAGGTCTGTGGATCAGGGAAGCGGTGGACGACAACACTTTTCTGGTGCTGGAAGCCAAATCCGTCCGTCAGGAGGGGGACGTGCTGCTGCTCAGGACCGTCAGCGTTTTGGAAATGGACCGGCAGTCACAGCTGATGAAACGGGTGGAAGCCTATGCCGCGGAACTGAAGGGCGACAAGTTTGAGCTGAAAGACGTCAGAATATACGAAGCCGGCCAGCCGGTGGAAAAAATCAACAACATTGATTATAAGACTACGCTGACGATTGACCGGATCAAGGAAAACTTTATTGATCCGGAAGCAATTTCGTTCTGGAATCTGCCCGATACCATTCATTTTTACGAAATGTCCGGGTTCTCGGCGCTGCGGCATCAGATGCGCTATATGTCGCTGTGGAATTCTCCCTTCCTGCTGTGCGCGATGCTGCTGGTGGCGGCGGTGTTTGCGCTGCGTCCCAATAACCGGCGGGGCGGGGTGATGTTTCTTATCGTCGGCGGCATTTCAACCGGTTTTCTGGTCTATTTCCTTTCTCAGGTAATTTATGCTTTCGGCATCAACGGTTATATTCCGCCGATACTGGCGGTGTGGACGCCGACACTGATCGTGATGATGGTGAGCATTTCGGCGCTGCTGCATCTTGAAGACGGATAATTTGTTTCCCGGCGGAGGGTACCGTGTTTTATGATGATATTTTTAAGAACAAAGTGCCGCTTCGGGATAAGTTTCCGGCTTTCGGCTTTTGTTTGGAAAATGGTGTTTACGTATACAGCTGCGGTATTGTGGAAAATCAGTTTACGCTGACGGTTCGCGTTATGCCGGACGGCAAAGTTGAAAGCAAGGTCACGGATCCGGATACGGGGGACGAATACGTATTGCATCTGGCGGATGAGGCGGTCGGAAGTTTTGTCGGAAAAGTCCGCTCGGATTGCCGCCGGGTTTTGCAGGCGGTTGCCGACAGCTGTTTTGCCGCCCGGATTTTCAAGAGCGAATATGCCGCGCAGATTATAGAATATGTCAGGGAAAAATATCGGAACGATTTTGAATATTTATGGCAGAAATTTCCCAACAATGCCGTTGTCCGCCGCTCGGACAATCGGAAATGGTATGCCGCACTTTTAACCGTCCGGAAGAGTAAAATCGGTTTGCCGGGTGATGACGAAATTGAAATTATAGACTTGCGGATGCGGCCGGAAGAAATTGAAAAGCGGGTTGACGGCAAAAAATATTTTGCAGGCTACCATATGAACAAGAAACACTGGATTACGCTTTGTTTGGACGGATCCGCAGAATTGTCCGAAATACTCGGGCGTATTGATGAAAGTTATGTCCTGGCCGATAAATAAATTGGCAGGGAAAAAGACTTGTCGGTCGGCAGGATATGTTGCAGCTGCAGGCGGACTTTACATAAGACGAAAAAAATCGTCATATTGCCGATGAAGCAATATGACGAATGAAACCCGAAAAAATCAGTGAAATAAAAGGTTCAATTTTTCCAGAATCAGTTCAGGCTCTGTGTTATCGTAAAACTGAGCGCTTCCCACATAAGGCTGATGAAAACAGTTGTAAAGCCAATTTCTGTATCTGTTGTTCTCACAGAATACGACAACTTTATTATTTTTGCTGACGGCTATCAGTATTACCTTTCCGTGGTCAATTCCCTGTTTGTCTGATATGTAGGGTCTGAGGCTGTAAACAACTTCTAAGGCAAATTGTTCTGCATTCCGGTAAACTTTTGGAACCCTTGCTATTGTATATTGCCTGCTAAAATCGAAGGCAATATTCATTTTTTCAATTTCTTTTTTGGATATCATAATCTTAAAAGTTTGAGTGATACAATAATTTGTTTTGCCTTATCTCTTTAGGATAAGAGGAGCGTTAAATTTTGCAAATCCGATCCTGTTTTCGAGAAAGATTTGTCCGTCTTGGAGTTTTGAGCATACGGGAAGACCTTCTTCAGAACTGCACCAGAACTGAAATTTGCCCAGCGGTTCGTCTCCGGCCTTCACACGTAAGGCAGAAACGTCCTGCCAGTTATCCAATAATGTTAAAACGTCATCGGGAGTCAGTAATTTTCCGCCCAGTCGCCGAATATACCCGTTGAGAACAGGGGGATTGACATTATATTGTACCCGGCTGTGAATGACTAAATCAGGACTGATGCGATAACCGATAATTCGGCCGTTTTCAGGTAAAAAATCGGTACTTTCAACCAGATTTTCATAAACATAGCGGGGTTGAACATAATCATCTGCTTTTGCAGGTAATTTGCCGTTCCAGCGAGGTTCACCCGCAGACCCTTTGTACACCCCGGGTTGCCCGGACAGTTCCTTTTTTGTCCTGTTGCCATAATATATTGCCATAATAACGGCAAAACAGAACAAAAAGGCAAAGATCCCAACTAAGATAAGAGCTGTAGTGCTTTCTTCCATAATTATACCGGAATATTTTAAGAGGCTTTTTTGACCGGATCCTCTGGATTAAACATAATTATAACTTATCATCGGCAGATTAAGACTCTGTTCGTAAAAAGTCAATAAGCTTTAAAAACGGTAAAATATTTAATAGGAAATCCTGATCGATACCGGCGGAAACAGGTTGTTTTTTATGTGGCAAAACATATAGGTTTTAAGATATTCTCTGGTTTGATTAATTGTTTCCGAAATTTGAGCCCTGTTTTTTTTATCGGATTTGAGTTTTTTAGATTTTGCCGTTAGTTTCCGTGGGAGATAATGTTGATAAGGCTATTGATAAGGTATTGAATTTCAGCAAAAATTCTTTTTCAATTTTCAAAAGTTCGCAAATTGAAGAAAAACGGCGTATTTTAAATATCGTTTTTGCGAACTTTTTTATGGATGGAAAAAATCCTGAAATATCAATGAGAAAAAACTTCAAGCTCCTATCAAAAATAGGAGCTTGTGAAGATTGGTGCTCCGAAGTTGACGAATTGTTGAACTCCGTTAGGGATGAAACCATTGATATAAACGGATGGAAATAATGAAAATTTAACGGAGGGCAGACAATGACATAACACAATGAAGATGCCTGATATGGAGGCTTTAAACGATTATAACACAAAAATAATTAAAGAAATAACGAAATTTTACGGAGAAAAATAATGGAAAACCAAAATACTAAAATCTTAAATGAAAGAGGAGAAAAAAAGATGTCTAATAAAACTTGGGATTGGTTAACTGATTGGATTGAAACTGAAACAAATAAGGTTGATAGTTCAGCCAAAGAGAAAAAGAAAGAAAATATCTCTAAAACAGAAAATTTTATAAGAGATTGGATTGCAAGCGAGACAACTCCATCAGTTTCCAATTAAATTATTTTGAATAATATACTTTAATAAGTGCGATTTTTTGCACAAATTAAGCAAGGAATCGCACTTTTTTTGTTTTTTAGTTTTTAGCTTTACCGAACGGGAAATTTTTGTTGACATTTTATCATTTAATAGTGTATATTTACCGATGGGGAAATTTTTTATTCAAAAGGTTTTCTTTATAGTGAAAATTTACCGATGAGGAAATTTATGAAAACAAAAGATTTGGCAGATATGATAAGAAAGAAACGTAAAGAGCAAAAACTCACCCAGCCACAGTTGGCTGGTTTATGCAATGTCGGTGTGCGGTTTATTGTTGATTTGGAATCGGGCAAAGAAACCTGTCAAATTGGCAAAGTATTATATGTTCTGGATATGCTGGGAATTAAATTAAAAATTGATGGAGAAAATCAATGAATTTGCTTGATGTCTATTTTCACAATAAAAAAATCGGGATTTTGAAAGAACATAATTCTAGATTGAGTTTCAAATATTCAGATGATGCAACAGAGGCGATTGCTCATCAACTTCCTCTGCAAAAGGATGCTTTTGGTGATAAAGAAACACGAAGTTTCTTTTCTAATTTATTGCCCGAAGGAGATGTGGTAAAGAAAATCGCCCAGATAAAGCAAGTTTCGCTCAATAATCCATTTGCATTATTAAGAGAATTAGGCGGAGAATGTGCTGGTGCTGTTTCGCTCTATCCTCAGGATATGTTACCGATTTTTAATGATACTTTGGAAGAAATATCCGAAGAAGAGTTGGCTACTCTTCTGAATAAGCTTTCTCAAACTCCGTTATTAACAGGTGAAGGTATTCGTTTATCGCTTGCAGGAGCACAAGAAAAACTAGCTTTAACAATTTTTCCTGATGATGATAAGTATTATAAGCCATCCGATAAGTATATTTCCACTTGGATTTTAAAACCTGAGAATCGGAACTTCCCTGACCTAATTTATAATGAATATTTTTGTATGAGGTTAGCAGGTCTTACTGGATTAAATGTTGCTGAATGTAAGATTAAGAAGTTTGACACAGTAACGGCTTATATGACAAAACGATTTGACAGACAGAATACTGTTCAGCGAATCCAGCAGGAAGATTTTTGCCAAGGTTTGGGACTATCCAATAAAAAATATCAAAGAACTGAAGGTGGGCCTAGTATTAAGCAATGTTTTCAGTTTATTCATAATAATCTGGCAAACAAGGCAAAAGATGAATTGCATTTCCTGAAAAGTATTGTTTTTAACTTTTTAATTGGCAATTCTGATGCTCACGGGAAGAATTTCTCTTATTTGCATACTGCAAACGGGTATGTTCTTTCTCCTTTGTATGACTTGGTATCTACCCAAGTTTATCCGCAACTAGCCAAAGAAGTGTCAATGTCTATTGGTGGCGAGTATGAACCTGACAGAATTACCAGAACCAATTTTATGGTAATGACAAAAGAACTTGGCGTGAAAGCTCAACTCATTAATGACATTTTGGATAAATTGGCAGCAGAAATTATCGTACAGGCAGAAAAACTCAAGGAAATGACGATAGCTGAAAAGACTTATAATCCTGTTTATGATAGGATTATTGAGGTTATCAAAGCAAGAGTTGCTCAGTTATAATTCAGTCTTTTATGTAGGGTTGGTAAATTTCTATTTTAGAAAATGCCCAATATTGGGTATTTTCTAAAATGAGATTTTTGTAATTTAATGATTAGTATAATGAGGGATTAAAATATGATAGGGAAATCTGATGATACAGGAGAATTTTTTAATGCAAGAAAAATTGTAAAAAATAAGATAAGATGTAAAAAATGTGGTGATATTATAGAAAGTGTATCTGTAAATGATTTCAAATTTTGTAAGTGTGGAGCAGTAGCCGTTGATGGTGGATTTGATTACTTGCGTAGATGTGGCAATTTAGAAGATATTGAAGAATTAAGTGAAGTGGAGCGTGGATAATATGAAGGTAACATTTGAATTTGATACAGAGAGTGAAAATTTTAATTCTATTGAATTGGAACGCCATAAACAGGCTGATGATATGGCGAAAGCGTTAGGCGAAATATTGAAAAAAGCACGTGGTTGGGATAAGTATGATGAGCGGTCTGCTATTCCCACTGATGAAATCAGAAAAGAATTAAATGAAATAATTTGCCAATATGTTGATATTGAGAAAATTGGGTATTAGGTGATGTCTTTCGGAATCATCTGGTTAGTTTGGGATGTTGTTTTTTTGCGGAGAAAAACTAGTCTAATCTCCGCATATTTTGCGTAGATTATAGCTCTATACAACAACCTACAAAATTTTACCGATAGGGAATTTTTTTATTCAAAAAAATTTTTTGTGATTAAAATTTACCGATAAGGAAATTTATAAAAGCCTTATTCTATTTTAGATTTTTACCAATATTAGGTGTTTTCTAAAATGATAATGGAGTGATAAAATAAAGTATTTGTTGACTTATCTTAAGATGTTAACTATATTAATAATAAATCTATGCAAAATTTTAGCAAAGAATGGTGGTTATATGTTGATAGGTTTCAAATTTAGTAATTATAAAAGCTTTAAAGACAGTGTTGAGTTTTCAATGGAACCATTAACAAAAAATGGAGCTATTAGTAATGCTGTTGAAACTGCTTATAGAAAAGCACCTTGGGTTTATAGCTCATCGGCAATTTTTGGAGCTAATGCCTCTGGTAAGTCTAATTTTATTGAAGCAATAAACTACTTTCAGCATTTAATGGAGAGTAGCTACTTAAAAAGATTAAATGAATCAATGGAGCTTCCCTCATATAAGCTTTGCGATGAACAAGAAAATTCAAAATTTGAATGTGAATTTATTAAAAATGGAATAGCTTACAGATATTTTATAGAATTAAATGATACTGAAATTGCGAAGGAAGAAGCTTTTTACACCGAACTTTCAGAAGATAAAAGAGAAAAGTGTTTGTTCAAACGGTCATTAGAAGATTTTGTCAGCCCATATGGTTTGGATAAAGAATTTGCAAAGCAAACCTTAAAAAATAGGCTTTTGATTAGTGAATTGGTGAATAATAGAAATATTCAAGACCAACATATATTGAATATATATAATTGGATAGTTATGGATATTGCAGTTCTTTCAACCCCGTATGAATTAAATTTAAGAAGTGATATTGCTAAAAGAGAGCTTGATTTAGAAGAAAAAACAAAGTTTTTAAACAAGGCAGATATTCATATTGATAGATTAGTTTCTAACAGAGATGGGCTTTTTTCTATACACAAAAGTGAAAGCGGGAAAGAAATCGCATTCAATTTTGAAGAAGAGGAATCAGAAGGAACAATTATTTTATTGGCTTTATCTGATGATGTATTACCTGTATTGGAAAATGGTAAAATACTTTTTGTTGATGAGCTTGATAAATCTTTACATCCTCATTTAGTAAAATATTTGGTAGGATTATTCAACAATCCAGAAACAAATCCGAAAGGAGCACAACTTATCTTCACTTCTCACGCTCACTATTTGATGGATGGAGAGCATCTGACCAGAGACCAAATTTGGTTTGTATCCAAGGAAAATGGTTATTCCAGCGATTTATATTCTTTGAGTGATTTCAAACAAATCAAAAGAAAAAAAGGTGCTTTTTATAATGAATATATGTATGGCATCTTTGGGGCTATTCCCAATATCAATGGAGACTAAACGATGGCAAGGACTCAAAAAAATAAACAATTACGCCCCTTGCATCTGTTTATTTGTGAGGACAGTAAATCTTCAAAATACTATATGCAGGGATTAGGGAGAGCCAAAGGTATTAATATTAAAGCCGAAGAAGCAGACGGGACAAGCCCTGCAAATGTTTTAAGAAGTGCAAAAGAAAAGCAGAAACTATTTAAAGACAAAGGAACCGTACAAATTTATTGTCTTTTTGATAAAGATGATTGTGATGATGAAAAGTTTAAGAAAGCTATTCAGCAATGTAGAAAAGCAGGTTTTGTAGATGCTGTTTCGGTTCCTTGTTATGAATATTGGCTTTTATTGCATTTGAAGAAAACCAATCAGCCGTTTAGAGATGCCAAAGAATGCTGTGAAACATTTCAATCCGAATATAATAGAAAATTCCAAACCCAGTATACAGTTAAGCAATTGAAGGCAAAAACAGATATTTTTAATGATTTGAAAGATAATTTGGATTCTGCAATAGTTAATGCAGATAGCTTGGAATTAGAAGAGGTAAGCTGTCCTTATACAAATATGCATCAAGTGATTAAAGGAATTTTAGATTAAATATGCATTGAATAAAAGTATCCTAAAGTTCATTTTTTAGAGTAAACTGCAATAGGATATTTATTTTAAGCAATTTGTTCTTTTCTCTCGTCTAATTCAGCATCAATTATGGTTTGAATTATTTTTTTATCTGTTTTTGCGATGTTTTTTTCATCGATTTTTTCGTATAATGTTTTCCAATATTCAAAATCATTTTTAGAAACTAAATGTTCTTTTATTAATTGAATAAGTATTGATATGTGTTTTCTTTCTTTACTTACTGCAATTGCCTCTAACATTGGTTTTTCGTTTTGATAAGCTTTGATGTTTTCACATATTTTATCAAAGGCAATGCCTCGTAGTTTGGCAGATAAAGCTATTATTGTTTCATCTTTAGCTGAACTGATAACCTTTATTAAAATTTCTTCATTCCTTTTATCCTCAATACTTTCTTCAAAGAAATTATTGATTAATATTCTATATTCTTCTTTATGTAAATTATTGACTAAATAGCTAAATTTTTTTTCTATTAGTGCATTATCAATGCAATAATTTCCATCTTTATCTTTTTCTTTTATAATTCTTTCTAAAATTAGAAGGGATGTTTCTGATATTTCTGAACTTTCAAATACAGAATATTTGAGAGGAAATATTTTCAATCCTTCATTAGAAATCTTCTGTATTGATAATAAAATGTAAGATTGCACATCTGGATAACCATCATACAGCGTTTTTAAGTGTTCTGTAATAGATGGATTATTGTATCCTGCGATGTATACGTTTGTAAGAAAGTCTATAACACTTATTGTGTTTTCTTTACTGCCAAGATTATCTAATAATTTATGGTTATTGTATGGATAAGAGGCAGGTTTAAACGTATTTTCATAATAGTTAATGAATGATTGGTTTTTATTAATTTTTATATTTTCCAAAAGAGTTGTTATAAAATTCATTCCTTTCAACACCTCTTCTGTATTATTTCCTTGGTAGCTTGGTAAGATTTCGTTTAGTTTAGTAAATATTAAATCTTTTTGATGTTCGGATAATTTACAATTTTTTCCAATATATATGATGTCTGATTTAAATGATGTATCATCATCTATGCTATTTGTTTCTTTTAATTCATATTGTATTAAATCATTGCTTAAAAGCTGATTAAGGTTGCTACCCAATGCTAAATCTTCTAGATATTGGGGATATTGGTCGTACCATTTCACAAATTTATCTGATAAAATTTTTATACTTTTGCAATTTTTTATTATAGCTTCGTATAGGTTAAAACAAAAATTATTTTCTTCAGAATCAGCAGATAAATTTTCATCAAAGTATTTGTTTAGTTCAACAATAAGATAGTTTTTTTCCTCCAAATCATTAATGTATTTTGCTAATAGAGAAAAATATTCTTTAGGCATAAAAGTTAAGAAATTTTTAACTTTCCCAGAAATCGTGGTTTGAATCTTTTTATTATTAATATGTGTTAATTTATTATTTTCATTTATAGCAAGGAGAGAAACAAAAACTTGAATAGTTTCGCTTCCGTAGGTCTGCTTATTAATACTTTTTTCGAGTCTGTCTAATAGATATTTAACGCTTAGTTCACAGTTTTTAGTAGAGGATAGTGTATATTTTGTTAGCTGTTGCGTGTCAAAAGATATAATAGAATCCATAATTTCTTTTGGAAGTTCTTGAAATACATTTGAATTAGACAGTATTTTTTCAATAACAGAAAGTTTTGTGTCGTTTGTTAGACAATAGGTTTTATTCAAAAATGTATTTAATTCATTATTTTTTGATATATTACTATTAGGGGTGGATTCATAATTTTTTACTTTAAGTAATTTGTTGTCTTTTTTTATCATATTGTAATATTCTGACCATTCTTCTCTAATGATTAGTGCTTTACATATAATACTCTGATTTTCTTTCAAAAATTTTTCATCACAATTTTGCGATAATATATTTAGCTCCGCTGACAAGTTATTAAATAATTGAATTATTCTTCTCGGATTTGTAGCGTATTCATTTGCAACAATATTTATTGTATCAGGAGTTAAATTCATCTGATGTTTTTTATTTAGGCTGTTTGCAAAATCAAATAACTCTACATTTTCTAATGGTTTTATTCTTAATTCAACATTGAAAAATTTTCTTAAAAATTCCTCAGCATCTTTGTCTGAATTTTTATCATTTATAAGATGTTTTTTTAATGCTTTATCATCAATTGGAATTATGAAGATTAATCCGTCATAATTTCCCATAAAGTTTTTTATATTTGTTAATAATTCATATGCTGTTTCGCAATTGCATCTATCAATATTATCAATAACGATAACTAGCTTATCATTTTCACACTTGCCTAAAACCCAATGTTTGATTGCTTTAATCAGTGAGTTTTTTCTTAGAGCTTTTGATATTATATCCATAAAACAATCTTCAAATTGTTCTGGAGCAAATAAATAAGGTATATTAGATGATGTCTTAAGTTCATTAAAGCATTTAAATATGAGAGTGGTTAAGAAAGAAACCAAACTAACTATAAATGTAGCATTGATAGCAACATTATTATCTAACTTCGACATTAATATGCTAGATACGATGAGCAATAATAATGAAATTATGATGGTAAAATTAAAATGTTTTGAAGAAAATTTCAGTTCTATTTTTTGTTCTACAGATTTATTACAATAAAATTTCTCCATAAGATTTGAACGTTCAAGTCCAAGTTCTTCTTGAAGATTAAGCAGGAACATTCTACGGAAGCTATCATTTACATATTTCCAAGCATCGTAGATTACAAATTTAGTATTACCATATTCTTTTTTATTTTTTGTTATATCATCCTTTACAGTTTTTATAATTGAAGATTTACCACTTCCCCATTCTCCAAATAAGCCAATACAAAATGTTCCTTTTTTAGGAGTATTTTGTATTATCTGTTTAAGGGTTTCAGAGTATGATTTGCCATTTAATAAATCATTACCTTCTTTTTTTAAATTTAACTCTTTATCTTCAATGAAATTCATTATCGCATCCTTATATATTATAATTTTGATTATATTATCAAATGATTATAAAAGTTCAATAATTTTACTATAATAATGCCCCTTTCATAAAAATTGCTAAATTCTTTTAATGATTATCTATATTAAATCCAACTATACCCTATTTTTACATTTGCAAAAGTGTAAAATCTAAATCATTTTTCTTGACAATTTTACAATTGTAAAATATATTCTTAAATATGAATTTTACATATTTAGGATTGAATGATGATTTTTAATTATATACGAGTTTCCACAGTTGAGCAAAATACAGAACGTCAGCTGAAAGATATTGCCTGTGATAGAATTTATGAGGAAAAAATTAGTGGTAAGGATACTAATCGTCCTCAATTGCAAGCGATGCTGTCAAATATTCGTTCAGGAGATATTATCAATATTCACGAAATGAGCCGCTTGGCTCGTAATACTCGTGATTTGTTAAATCTGGTTGAAGAAATTACATCAAAAGGAGCAACTGTTGTTTTTCATAAGGAAAACTTAACTTTCAAAGGTAATGAAAAACAAGACCCATATCAAAAAATGATGATGACTATGCTTGGAGCCGTGGCAGAGTTGGAACGCTCTATTTTGTTGGAACGTCAGCGTGAAGGTATTGCTGTTGCCAAAGCCAAAGGTAAATACAAAGGCAGTAAAAATAAACTTACCGAAGAGCAAGTTGCAGAGTTAAACACACTCCATAAGCAAGGAATGCCTATCGCTCGCATTGCTAAGCACTTCAAAATTACTCGTCCGACTGTGTATAGTTATTTGAAAAATGAAGAAAAGTAAAATGCTAAAAGAAGATTTGAAATCTCTACGAGAACAAGAAAATGCTGAAATTGTACAGCATTTAGAAGCAATTTCTGAAATTATTGCCAACAAATGCAAAAGATGTGATTCCGTCCTCGGCTGTTTGGGGTGCGTATTTAGCCAAGGAGAGATGAAAAGTGATATTGAACACGCTCGTAAATTAATCAAGAAAATTATCTAATTAATTGGTATTCTTGTCCTGTTTCAGTAATTTCTTTACTTCTTTATCAAAGTCAGATTCTATTTGTTGGGTCTTATTAAATACGTCATATTCTTTTTCTGCCTTAATTTTGGCTTGTTTTTGCGAAATCTTCCCCTTATTGCCATCGGGAAGAATGTCATACCTGCGGAATGATAAAAACTCATTAACACTTTTAGCAAACTCTTGCATCGTAAAAGTATTTTCACGTTCAATTAAGTCTTCAATATAATCAAAGTATCCTGAAACTGTTCGTTCTAAACGTTTAATTTCCTTCTCTGGCAAATAATTTTTGGCAACAGATACATCTGACTTCAAGATTCTGCCTTCAGGTGAATGCTTCCAAGTTGTCAGTCCCATATATTCTTTAGTATGGTCTGCTTTTGTATAAATGATTTCTGCCGCTGTTTGCCCCGTAATGGCATAATGGAACTTGTTTTGCACAGTGGCATAAAAATCTTGTGTTATTTGCGAATCCTTATCGTAATCAATAGAACATTCAGCAAAAATATCTGTAATTTGTTGATAGATACGACGTTCGGACGCTCTGATTGAACGAACTCTCTCCAATAATTCACGAAAATAGTCTTTTCCAAAAGCATCTTTTCCTTGTTTCAACCGTTCATCATCCAAAATAAAACCTTTTTGGATGTATTCTTTAAGAACTTTTGTCGCCCAGATTCTGAAATGTGTCGCTTGAATTGAATTAACCCGATAACCTACGGAAATAATAGCATCAAGATTGTAAAAATTTGTTGGGTAATTTTTACCATCTGCGGCAGTTGCCGAGATTTTCTCGGTAACTGAATCTTTTTCTAATTCCCCTGCTTCAAATATATTTTTCAAGTGCAAAGAAATGTTATCAGATGAACATCCAAACAGTTCTGCCATAGATTTTTGTGTGAGCCATATTGTATCATCTTTGATGACGGTATTGACTTTCACGTCTTTATCAGGAGCCTTATATATTAAAAAATTAAACTCGTTTGTCATTTTACGCCACTCCTTCTAAATCTATAAATCCATCCATCTTTACATCACTTAAAACTTTGGGACATAATAATAGATTCTGTTTAAGATTCAGTGAATCTTTTGATTGTTTTTCGAGTATTCCTTAAAATTTATAATGCAGTATTTGTAAGTTGGGTTATTAACTCTTCAAAAGTCATAACATTTCCACCATTTTCTTTAACTGCTTGATATAATCCTAATTCTTTATTTTTTGTTTTGGGAAAATTATCTTTACCAATTCCGTCATATGTAATAAGAATACAATCCTTGTGTTTTGCAATTGCTGAAATTATGGCATCGTTGTAATTAGTCTTATTTTTCCTTTTTTTTCTTCCAAATTCATCTAAAAAGTCTTTGATATTTTGCTCATAGACAGCAGTATCATAATTTATTGTCATTCCTTCTTTATCGCTATATTCATATGTTGCAAAACCAGTGGTGTCGTTGGGAGTTAAATCGTCATATCTACAAAATCCAAAAAATGCGGTTTTTTTGATATTAAGTTCATTTCTTATTTGATTGATTTTATTTAATTTGTCAGGATGTCTTTTTTTCATTGCATCAAGTTCATCGTATATTGTATCACAAGCATATAGTTTGCAATTTTTAGTAATAATATCAAACTCTTCTTTTTCTAACTCAATTAGTCTATCATAAGCATTATTATCTAAAAAAATATTCAACATATTACACCTCAAACTTTTATTCCTTAAACTCTAATTTGGGTAAAGATTTGACAATTTTCATTGTTTCAATGCTGATGGTTATGAGTGATAAAATTAAATCAAGTATATAGCGAGGGTTGTTGTGTTCATCGCACCAATCATTCGGGTCATTTTTAATTTGGCTGTCTTTATCAATCTTAACTTGGTATCTATCCATAACCCACTCTATTGCCGAGCGACCATTTACAACATAATCATATGCTTCTAAAGGTATGTTCTCAATGCGGATATATGAATTATAGATAAGTGTTGTCTTATCATCAACTTTGCCATTTTTAGCAAATTTCATCTTTTCTACACGGAATTTGCCACTTTCTGCACCAATAATTTTGGCATCAGGATAAGCAGCAACAGTTTCGTAATTTAGATGAAGTTCGGCTAATGCACGACCTGCTTTGCTAAATGCCCAAAAATCAGCAGGAACTTCAACAAGTGGTATTCTTGGCAACATTTTCTTCAAATCAGCAGCAAATTGCTCACGATAATCAGAACTGTGCAATAAACCATAGACATAGTAGAATATGTCTTCTTTTTGCACTTTGAAGCCGTATCTTTCACGACATTGTTCTAAAATAAAGTCAGTTATGCCATCACGCCGTGTATAGTTTTCTTTACCTTGGTCAAACAACGTGCCAATATTCCCCTCGTTTTTATCGTAATAGTAAAGAGGGAAACATTGTCCCCCTGGAACAAAACTTAAATCTGGTAGTTCGTCTGCAATTAGCACAGATATACCATTTCTTACATCTGATGAAATACAAATACATATGTTCTTACAATTACTATTTGGATAAATCTTAGGTTGTTGATATGTTCTAGCATTCATACTTTTATCAAAATATAAAAATTGCTTACAAAATGGTCTATAAAGCGAGCATTTGATATTATCAACATTAAATTTATGAAGTATATTCTTTTTCAAATCTTCTTTTAGATTATCATTCCAACTTATTTTTGTTCTATCTGTATCAATAAAATCATTGATATTTTTACTATTATTATCTAAAGAACAATAAAGTTGGCACTGATTATTATAAAAATTAATAGTATTGGATATGTTATTCTTTACATTGTTATACGAAAAATTATAACACCAGACATCTCTTCCTGTTGCAACACCTAAAGAATAAGTTGTAAAGAAAGAGTTGCCATTTGTGTATTTTTTTTCAGGTTCAATAGAAATGAAAGAACTAAACAAATCACTTCGTTGATTTAGCCAATCATTATTTTCATTAGGTTTTAAGATTTTCCAATCTATTTTAGAATTTGAAATGTCCTTAAAAGAGTTCAAAATACCAAGTTTTTCAGAGCGTTTGAGATAATCTCCAATATCGTGGTAATAAATAGTTGCTTTTTCTTGGTGATGTTTAGGATTTTTAACTAAAATTGTAATTGCGACACCTGTCATAATATCAAATACATTTTGCCCTTCTCTTTTGGCATTATCCCCTGATTTTCCTTTAATTCCACCTCTCAAATTAAATACATATATTGAATCATATTCATCTTCCAAACACTTACGAAAACCTTCAAAACTATTGTTCTCCAACCAAATGCCATTGGTTATAAAAGCGATAATACCACCATCTTTATCAATTATACGGTCAGAAGACCATCTAAACGCTTTGATGTATGTGTCATATATTTTATTCTTATTAGTGGCATTTGTGTACTTGGCATAAGTATTGGCAACCCTACCATCTAATTTGGTATATTTTTGGTTTTGAGCATTATCATTGGCTGATTTTTGTCCTACGGAATAAGGAGGGTTGCCGATGATAATGCGGACGGGGGCTTTCTTTTGTTCCATAACTCTTTCAGAGTTTTGTGGTAACATATCAGTAAAGAGGTCGCCAGCATTATCGGTTTCGCCAAGTTGGAAAGTGTCAGTCAGGCAGATGCCATTAAAAGATTTGTAGCCATTTTCAAGACCTACAGCATCGTGATAAGCATTCTCAATATTGATTGAAGCGATATAATAAGCCAAAAGCACAATTTCGTTGGCGTGCAGTTCTTTGGCATATTTGCGAGGGAGTGCTTCTTTATCAATCAAACCTTGCTGAATCATACGAGTGATAAATGTTCCCGTTCCTGTAAATGGGTCAAGAATATGGATATTTTCATCAGATAGGTTGCGATTAAATTCCTTTTTCAGCACTTTTGTGACTGATTGGTTAATGAAATCAACAACTTCAACAGGAGTATAAACGATACCAAGTTGTTCTACGGTCTTCGGAAATGCTGTTTTGAAGAACTTATCATACAGTTCAACAATAACTTTTTGCTTACCTGCCGCGTTGTCAATGCCCTGCACACGCTCTTTGACTGATTCATAGAACTTGCCCAATATTTCAGCATCTTTATCAAATGCTTGTTTTTCAAGTAGGTCTATCATTCTTTGCAAAGATTTGGAAACAGGGTTGTTCGCAACAAATGAATAGTTTTCAAACAATGCTTCAAACACAGGTTGAGTTATTAAATGTTGGGCTAACATCTGAACCACGGAATCTTCCGAAATTGATGGGTTAATGTTCTTTCTGACACCTTTTAGGAACTTATCAAACTCTTTGCGGTGCTTTTCATCGGTGACAATCAGATGGTTAATCCGTTCAATATACCGTTCGGCAATGTGAGCCACATCATTTGCCCATTGAACCCAGTATTGACGATTACCTACTTTCTTAACCATTTTGGCAAACATTGCATCTTGCAATTTTTCCAAATATGGCAGGCTCAACTGTTTGGGAGCATCTTCTCCATTGTTTGCAGGTTTTGTTCCGTCATCAAGACCAATAACCCGAACTCGGTTGCCTTTTTTCTTGTTTAGGTCAATTTGGTTAATCTCGGCATCAAAACGGTCATCGTGTGAACGTAAAGCATTAAGAACCGACCAGACAACCTTATATCTCTCATTATCATCTAATGCTTGTTCAGGTTCTATATCGGCAGGAACAACAATCGGAATGATGATATAACCGTATTTTTTATCGGTGGTTTTAGATTTACGCATTACACGACCAACTGATTGAACCACATCAACCTGACTGTTTTTAGCTGACAAGAACATCACGGCATCAAGAGAAGGAACATCAACACCTTCGGACAAACACTTAACATTGCATAAAATATGGCAATCCTGACTGTCTTGTGATACATTTTTGAGCCAAGATAATTTTTCGGCTCGTTCGCTCGCCCCCATTGAACCATCAATATGGTCTGCTGAAACACCAACCAGCTTGGCTCTTTCTTCTTGGGTTAAGGAATCATAGTAAGTGTCTTTATGTTCATTGAACATATTGGATATTTTCTTTGAAATCTTTATGCTTTGGCAAAAAGCAACGGCTGTGTGCATTGCTTTTTTATCATCATTAAAGGATTCATCTGTATCCAAAACCCTTTTAGACAAGGCATTGATGCAGCCTATCAACTTGCTGGCATCATCCGTATCAATTTCGTTATTTTTATCCTTGATGACATTTTGCAGGGCAACGGGGATTTGGTCTTCACGAATAGTCAGTATTAAGACCTTATAATCAGATAATAAATCTTTCTTAACAGCTTCGCCAAAACCAATACGATAGATTTCTTCTCCATAAATATTAGTGTCATCCATAGAGCATAAAACGGCATTTCCTTCTTGGGCTTTTTGTTTGCTGGCATCGGTATATAATCTTGGTGTTGCTGTCATATACAAGCGTTTCTTGGCGACTACAATTTCATTATCGTGAATCTTTGTAAAAGCGGCTTCAGCTTTGTCGCTTAAAATAACACCCGTGGTGCGGTGAGCTTCATCACAAACCACCAAATCAAACACAAAAGCTCCCTTTTCTTGGGCATTTATCTTTTTTTGTGCTGATGAAATCACATCTATGGATTGATATGTTGAGAATACAACAATCATACCGCTGTTATTTTTTTGTGCTAATTTTGCCGCATATAACTGTCGTCTGATACTTTCTACATCGGTTGATGCTGGCAATGCTAAATCTACAACACTGCCATTACCATCGTCATCTTGAGTAATTTTGCTGTCAGAACAAATACAAATCGGATGAATTGGTTTGTCCGATTGGCTCATCCACTCTCTTAATGTTTGTCCTAACAGAGCAATGGATGGGACTAAAAATAATACCAAACCATTGTTATTGGTTTCATTTTCGGCAATCTTTAAGGATGTAAAAGTTTTACCTGTTCCGCAAGCCATAATCAGCTTACCTCTGTCAGAGGTTTCAAAATACTTATGTGTTTTTTCTACGGCTAATTTTTGATGCTCTCTTAGCGGGTACTTGGCTTTTAATGCTTTGCCATCACCATTGATTAACTTTTCCCAATCAATCGGAGCATTATCCAAATCTGATAAGCTAATACGCAAAACAGGTGGATTTTGATTTCTGATGGTTCGCTCTGCTTCACTGTTCCAATTATTTGTGGTTGAAATCCATAATCTGTATTCAAATCGTTGGGTTTCCATTTTATCATTGCAAAATTCTTTGCTTGAAGTAGCTAAAAAACTATCTACACCATCTTTGTTGATGCGGGATTTTTCATCATAACATTTACATTGAATTGCCCAATAATCACCTTCAACTGTTTGGGCGACCAAATCAATTCCCGTATCTTTTCCGCTAAAATCATTACGGAAGGGAAACTCATCCCATAGCCATATTTCTTTAAACTTTCTCTCATATTCAGGAGCAATCTGCAAATATGACTTCATTAATCTTTCAAATTTTGTACCTTTATCCCGTTCAGAAAAAGCTTCTTTTCTAAACTTAGTCAGAACATCTCTGAATGATAAAATTGGTGCAGACATTTGGCTCTCCGTAATCAGTTGATTATGGAGAGCCTATTTTTTGCTATAATAATATAAAAATCCGCAAACCCTTAATTATTAAGTTTCCTCTGGAATTATTGGGCTTTTTGATTGTTTTTTAAGATATTCGGTGTTAGTCATTTCATATATATAAAATAATCAACTCTCTATTTCGTATAGTATTCTTTGATAAATACTCATAAATATCAAAGGGCTATATTATGAAGACATACGGTTATATCAGGGTTTCCACAGATAGACAAACACTTGAAAATCAGCATTTTGAGATTTCGACATATGCTGATAAGCATAAAATTAAAATTGATGAGTGGATTGAAGAAAAAATCTCATCCAGAAAAGCTTTAGATAAAAGAAAGCTCGGAAAATTGTTGGCATCTTTACAGGAAGGAGATATTTTAATTGCAACAGAAATATCCCGCCTTGGACGTAATATGATGGAAGTAATGGGAATATTGCAAAATTGCTTAGAAAAAGGCTGCCAAGTTATTACTTTGAAAGAAAATTATCATCTTGGGGCAGACATCCAATCAAAGGTATTAGCATTTGCATTTTCATTAGCAAGTGAAATTGAACGTCAATTAATTTCGCAACGCATTTCTGAAACAATGAAAAGACTTAAAAATGAAGGTAAACATCTGGGACGTCCATATGGTTTTACTTACAGAAAACTTAAAAGAAAGCACAACAAGATTGTAGAGCTTCTTAACAAAGGTGTTAGCAAAGCTGAAATTGCCCGCCTGATGGGATGTACTTGGACTACGTTGCATAGATATATAAAAGAACAGATATATTGTTGATTTGACATCCGCATTTACCAGCGATATGATTTAATTGAGATTGATGCGGAGATTAAAATGAAAAAATTTTTACTTATCTTAACCGTTGTATTTATAGCAAATATTCACATTGCTTTGGCTCGGAAATGTTTAGACGGGGCGGTATTTGATGTTGATGACAACGGTCAGGCTGTTTTGGTAGATTGTGCCAAATGGGAGAGAAATCCTGAAGCTGTTCTTGCCGAGCAGGAAGCTATTAACGCATACACCAGTGAGGAAACGGAAGATTTTGTTGTGCAGAATGATAAACCCGATGAAATACCCTTATTAGGAAAAGTTCAAAATAAGATTGATGAGGTTTGGCATAATTTTTATCAGTCTGTTGCAAATTAAAAACCAGAGCGATGGCTCTGGTCTGGGTTTAGATTAAATTTAGGACAGTAGGTTATATCCCGTTCCGCCTTTTGCTCCGAGGTCTCTTATCATCTGTTCAAAATCAGCATTTTCACCAAGCATCGCAAAATCTAACACTTGCCAATTGGTAAAAGTAGATTCCGCATTAACATCTGCTCCATAGTGGATTAGAAGTGATGCGATATAAAAATCGGCAAAGTAGCAGGCAATCATCAAAGGACTAATGGCATAAATACCATCAATATTTGGATTTGCCCCGTTTCTGAGTAAGCATTCAACAACAAATTTCTGATGAGATAGAACCGCCAAATAAAGAGCTGTTTCTCCAAAAATGTTGCTATGATTGATTTCAGTTCCTAATTTTACCAATTTATCTATCATATAGCATTTATGCTTCTCTTCTATATGTGGATTGCAAATAATTGCCATAATTAAAGTATATGAAAATTGATATTTTCTTCGTGCGGAACGTTTGGTTAAATAGTATATAATTTTTATGTTGATTTATCAATTAGTTATTTTATTAAATTTTCTTATGTGAATATTCTGTGAATTCAAAATATAATTTTATAATCTATGCGATAAACATAAGTTTTCCTGTTGTTTCAATAAACTGCTCCGCACTTCCTCATCTACATTTATAATTTCAAAAATAAAATCACATATTAAACATTCAAAAATTTCCATTAATTTTATGACTTTCTCAATGTTGGGCAAGTGTTTATCTTTGGAAAAGTCAAAATGGACAATTTGGGTTCTTAATGTTGAAATCTTTTTACCTCTGATAATATCTTTTGTATCATTTTCTTGCAGGTCAGAACATTTTACATTTTCTAAAATTTTATCTATTTTTTTAATGATATTGGGATAACTTTCAAAAATAAATTAAGAACTTTTTGATATTTTTCACTCTTGTTGATTTGTTTATAACGAGCTATTGCTGCTAAAGCATCAATTGTCCTACCTAAATATAGAGATGTAAAACGTCTAGAATAATGGTTTTCATTCAAAAGAAAAATACAATTTCCTAAATTGCTGTAATTTTCAAAAAAGTTTTTAATAGGCAGCAGATAGTTATCATTTTTTAAAAATACTTTATTTCTCTGAACATATGTTGGCAAATTATTTATATTGACTTCATACTTTTTAATTTCAAGAAATGGAAGGCAATATAAAATAGAAAATGGCGTATCTGAATATTTAGTGGTTACTATAACTTCCTCTGCACAAAGTGTATAATTCCAAGAGACCAACCTAAAATAATCTGAAATTATTTGAATATCTTTAAACACTTCTAATAGAGTTCCGTTTACATAACTCATAAAAGGAATTATGTTCTGCGTTAATTTATCTATTCGTGATATTTTAGACTTACTTTTATTAAGAATATTCTCCACAGATTTAGCACAAACTTGAAGGAGCTCCTTATCATCACTATAAAAATTATTTTTTATAAGCGAATCATTGTTTTCTAGAAAACTGTTGAAACATTCCGCTATATGTAAAACTTTATTTTCAGATATTTTCACTTCTTTATTACATAATGTAACACTTTTATTTCTTTTCCCCAATAAATCCATTTCATAAAATAAATCATCAAACACTTCATTGAACTTACATTGGACACATTTAATTTCATCGTCTTTAAAACAACTATTATTATGAAATAAACATATATTGACCTTAAATATAAGTTTATTTAAGCGAACTTCTGGAATAATCGTTTTCCCAAGACTCTGAGTTTTGCTTAAATTACTTCCCCAATTCTGATTATTAAATGAACAATAAACTGTTGCATATTTAAGTTTAGATTCAAACGCTTCCGAAACAACACCTTTAATTATTATCTCTTTTCCTGACAGTAAAAATGGATTATTCATAAATTTATCTGTTAAATCACAATCAGGAGATACCAACAGTTCCAACCAAAATGTTTCATTTGGTGTATACTTCATACTACCTGTAAAATGATATGTTTTGCCGTCTATATTAACATCAAATTCTCCATACCATATATAATTTTGAGATAATTTATAATTAGGAATATCTTGTAGCATTAATTCATCCTCACCATTTTTAGATATGATAGAAAGCATTCATTTCCTTGTCAAATCATCTAAAACAATCAATAACATTAAAGTAAATGTGAGTGCAAAAATTAGTTACAATTTCTTACAGCCTATTGGAAATAAAAAATGTTTTTTCATTATTTTATGGCTGTGAATTGATATTAAATTCTATATTGCTTTATCAATTAGTTAATTTAGCAACATTTCTTATATGAAGAAAATGTGAATATTAGATAATCAGTCTTTTATGCCCAATTCCTTACGAATATGCGCCTGAAATTTCAATATTTTCTTATTATTCTTATCGTGAGCCTTATAAAAATCTTTCCGATATTGTGTAGGACTTTTAAATAAATCTCCGAAGAAATCATAAAACAAATCCATTGTTTTCTTATTTCCCCAGATACATTCAACTTGAATTGTGTTAAATAAATCTTTGGTTTGTTTTGACATCCAATTATCTTTTCCAATACGAATATCTTTTTCAAAACGCATTAAAAAATCATACATTTTGGCATATAAGTCTTCTCTCTTTCTTTTCAGATACAGCTCATCATCTCGCTTCTGCTTTTGTATTTCTTGTTCTGCCATAAACTTAAATTGCTTTGCCATCGTTAAATAAGTAGCAAAACCTCCTACTGCGGCACCAATAATGCCTGATAACGATGATGTTATAATTTGTATCCAGTCCATTTATAAACCTCATCAATTATACAAATTCATTTTTCATTATTATTTTTATTTCCAAATTTAAATCTTTTTATTATCATTCCGATTAAACTATGGAAAGGTGTTTCATCCCAGCAATTACGCTCAAAAATATCCGATGGATTCTCTGCCAATACAGTTAGTGTTAATTCTGATAAACTTTTAGCCAATTCGCTATCTGTATTAACTTCTTCCATTTGTTTTCTATATCCTTGAAATGCTCTTGACATAGCCTCTTTATATGCATATTTTTCCTGCAAACGATTAGCGTGACCATAAGAACGAGCAAAAAACCATCCCAGCCAAATTGGAGGAAAAAGTAATGGCAATCTATGAAAAAACTCTTTCCAAATACTTGTATCCTGATTTATAGAGGTATCTAGCATAGGCATTGTTAAATATGATAGAGCTAAAATACTGACGATGAATCCCGACAATAAGCATCTTTTACTCCATTTTAGTTGCTGTACCTTATTGTAGAAAGAAGAAGCTAAACCAGCCGAGGTTGAACCAGGAAGAAGCTCTTCAAGAGCTTTATTTACCTCTTTTGCTTTTTCAATTAACTGGTTTAATGATTTTTGAGCTTCCTCATTGCTTGTTTGTATATTTGGAATTTTTTCTGAAAAATCTTTTATTTGTTTTAAAGAAGATGAAATATTGCTAATTTCAGTTTCTATGTCTTTTTTTGCCTTTTCAATGGATTCTTTATCTTTTTGAACACCTTCTTGTATTTGAACAATTTCCACATTTATTTCATCTATGGATTTTTTTACTGTTTTTGAATCATTTTTCAGCTGTATAGCTTCATTATAGTTTTCAATTTGTTTTTGTATTTTTTCAGACAAATTTTTAAGTTTAGCTAACTCTTCGGCAAAATCCATAGAAAGGTTTGCATAACTTTTATCCTTGGAATTTAAGAATGTTACAGGAAATAAAGCTATCAGTAATTGATTTAAATTAGTAACGAATTGTGGAAAATAGTTATAGTTACCAGATGCTATATTTTTTAAATTTGTAATTGTAGCATTTAAAGAAGTAATCATAACAGACTTTGATAAAACATAGGTATTTTTACCTTTTCTGTTTGTATCCAAAGCTTTCATCCATTGTAATACAGTTAAAACAACGCCACCAACTTCATCAACAGTTAAATTGGGTAAGTGTGGCGTGTATAACGATGGTGTAGCAACACAAACATCATATACTTTTTTCCACAAATCTTCTATTTGCTTAATTTCTTCTTTTAATTCTTCCATTTTTCTTCTCCACATTAGATATGAAAAATGTTGATTGACGTTTATTTAAAAGTCAAGATTTTTTACAGAAATATCAAAGAAAACCTATATCTCATAAAAAATGGTGTAATAAAATAATGAATGATATTTTTTATTTAATTTGATATCCAACAATAGATTATCTTGACATTTATAAATTTTAATGTTATATATTTTAGCAGATAGGATGACTATAAAATACATTAAGCGTTTTCACGCAGGAGTTTCTCTGGT
>OMAL01000023.1_pt1 | contig 150134 bp, 125 predicted proteins | sample 1644711 | NCBI WGS metagenome assembly OMAL01 (sample SAMEA103958122, study PRJEB25191) | human gut metagenome | biome: human-associated habitat [ENVO:00009003]; feature: intestine environment [ENVO:2100002]; material: feces | place: Germany | collected 2013/2015 | reverse complement strand
TATTCTTAATAATCTATCTAGTTCGATGATTAAAATCTACCATAATATCTATTAGTATCTATTTTATTAAGTTAATAATCTACTCAAGTCTTATTTAACTTCTACAAGCTCAATCTTAAAGTTAAGTTCTTTTCCTGCCATCTCGTGGTTAGCATCAAATGTTATGTCATTCTCTGTTAATGCTGTTACCTTAGCTGGAAATGGCTGTCCATATACATTCTGAAGATATACCATATCATCAACCTTAAGTTCTTCTGAACCTGCAAGCTCGCTGATTGGAACTGTGATAATTGCATCTGGATTTTTCTCTCCATAAGCTTCTTCTGGCATTAAATGTATATCTATTATATCTCCTACATTCATATCAGCTACAGCCTTATCAAAGCCAAGTATCATCATACCTGCACCACAGGTGAATTCAAGAGGTTCTCCTCTGTCATAAGATGAATCGAACTGTGTTCCATCGTTAAATGTTCCTTTGTAGTGTACTCTGCACACCTTGCCTACATTAGCTCCATCAAATAAAGGTGCTCCTCCACCACAACCTGAACAACCGCCACAGCCTGATGTTTCATTACTTCCACAGCCGCAGCTTCCGTCATCTATGTCACTTCCACAACCACAGCCACAGCCGCAGCTTTCATTTTCTGTATCAGCTGTTCCACAGTTCTGTTCTTCTTCGTGTGAATGATGACTGCAATTAACACCCTCTGATATCAATTCTCCATTAAGGTATGCCTCTAGCGCTTCATCTGCATTTCCTGATACACCTGAATATACTTCTATGCCTGCTTCGCCTAATGCATTGGCAGCACCACCACCGATACCACCACATATAACAGCATTAATATCAAGACCTGCAAGAAGTCCTGCCATAGCTGAATGTCCAGAGCCTTCACTCTCTATAACTTCTTCTTTAACAATGTTCTGTCCATCTGTTTCATAAATCTTAAATTGTCTTGAATGTCCGAAATGCTCAAAAACATTTCCATTCTCGTAAGCAACTGCTATCTTCATATTATCCTCATTTCTATATTTTTTATAATAAGCGTATATCCTGATTTCAGGACACTATATTCCTTTAAATATAATTTAATTCTATCTATCCTAAGGAAATTATTACCAAATAATAATTCCTTTCAAATTGTTATTTCAATAACTATTATTTCTAGAAATTATTTTCCTCAAAGAATTTCTTCTTTCGATCAATCATTTCATCAATTCTTTGAATATAATTACGAACGTCTTTTACATTTTCTATTCTCTCAATTCTGACTGAATGATTATCATCTGCTTCATTATGAAATACTACCTTGCTGGAAGCTCCTGCACCACAGGCAATTATTGTCTGCTTTTCCTCCATAATAAGAATGTTATATATACATTCAAGTCCCACAACTGAGTAACCGACATTCTCAAAATTACCTGCCATATTCTTCTGACGATACATATAATAAGGCTCCATTGACAGTCTTTTGGCTGTGTCCTCTGTCATTCTTATTATCTCATCTGTATTATTGGTAGATAACTGCTTATACTTATCTCTCCATATATTAAGTGCCGCCGCTCTCTTTATTGCAAGAGAATGTACTGTAAGGCTCTCAGGCTTCATCGCCTCAATCTCTGATAATGTATGAGCCACCTCATCAACATCTTCACCGACAAGTCCAAGAATAATATCCATATTAATATTATTAAAACCTTCTTCCCTTGCCATAGAATACACATTTTTAATCTGCTCTACAGTGTGCTTTCTTCCTATAAGGTCAAGTGTCTGCTGGTTCATCGTCTGCGGATTAATAGATATTCTTCCAACATTATGTGCCTTTAACACGTTTAACTTATCCCTTGTTATGCTGTCTGGACGTCCTGCTTCAACTGTAAATTCATGACAGCCGTCAATATCAAAAAGCTCCTTTAAAGCCGTTATAAGCCTGTCAAGCTGTGCCGCACCAAGTGTTGTTGGTGTTCCACCGCCAAAATACACTGTATCAAGTCTTCTGCCTTTCATCGCCCTTGCTACAAAGGTCATCTCCTTAATAAGTGCATCAAGGTAATCATCCACATAATTCTTATACGCATCAAGTGCATATGATGAAAATGAGCAGTACAAGCATATACTTGGACAAAATGGTATTCCAATATATAAACTGTAACCATTCTTATAATCTATCTTATTAAGAATGTCCATTTCTTTCTTTGCTACATTTATTGCAAGGCTGGCTTTCTTCTCACTCGCCTTATGCTTATTCACAAAATGCTTCTTTATAGTCTGCTCGTCTTCGCCATCTTCAAGCATAACATATGCAATCTTGCCTGGGCGCACTCCTGTAAGATAACCCCAAGGCAGTGTCTTTCCTGTCATCTGGCTGAGCCTGTCATATAAATATGACTTGAATTTATCGTGCATTTCGCTCTTGTTAAGCCCTGTCATATCAGGTACTGTTATATCAATCACTTTATCATCTTCTGTGACAACTGTATCCTGCTTATATGCCTTGACCTCCATTCTTGGGTAAAATGAACGCACAAGAACTATTGCATCATCATAAAATGTATCGTTATCAATTTTAATATATATCATATTGTCCATCTTTCTTATGCACCTATAAACGGGTTATGAACCCTCTCATATCCTATGCTTGTTCCCTCGCCGTGTCCTGTATACACTTTGGTATCATCTGGAAGTACCATTAACTTGTCCTTAATTGAATGCACAATGTCGCTCATACTTCCACCAGGGAAATCTGTTCTTCCAACTGACTCACAGAAAAGTGTATCACCTGAGAATAACACGCCGATTGACTCAATATAATAGCACGTTCCACCCTCCGTATGTCCCGGTGTATGGATTGCCTTAATATCAAAGCCTGCAAGATTAAGTACATCACCATCATTGTGCCATATATCAGCCTTCACAGACAGGTTCATTCCATAAGCCTCACCAAGATTAATATGAGGTGTACTTAATGTATTCTTCTCCTCTGCTGAGGCATACACCTTGACATTATATTTATCCCTCACTTCATCTGCTGCCATAATATGGTCAAAATGTCCGTGTGTTAAAAGTATTCCCTTTAACGTACAGCCAGACTGCTCTATCATCTCACTTATCTTTCCAGCATTATCCGCAGGGTCTATAAGCACACATTCTTTAGTGTCTGTATTACAAAGCAGGTAACAATTCGTTGCTACCATTCCTAATACTCTTACATCTATTTTATACATTATAATCTCCAATCCCTGTGTCAAAAATGCTGTCGTACGAAGCAATATATAAAATATCTTAACTTCGCACGACAGCGGTTATAAATATCAGCCTGTAGCTCTCTCTATATCTGTCACTCCGTCAATCTTTCTTAAATTGTCAATTAATCTGTTAAGCTCTTCCTTACCAGATACAACAAATCCAAGATTGATTGTTGCAAGCTGTTTCTTATTAACACGGCTGTTCATAAATCTTACATCTATATTGGCTTCCGTAAACAGACGTGAAATATCAACAATAAGTCCTTTTCTATTGCCTGCATATATATTAATCTCTGCACTGTACTTCTCATCTTTATTCTCTGTCTGCTCCCACTCAGCTTCAATAAGCCTTGCTCTTTCATTAGCTGGGAAATTAAGAATATTAACACAATCTGTTCTGTGAATTGATATTCCTCTTCCTCTTGTAACAAACCCAACAATCTCATCACCCGGCACTGGATTACAGCACTTAGAGAAACGGACAGCAACATCATGTATTCCTTTTACAACAATACCGCCTTTGCCCTTCTTCTCCTTCTCTTTCTCCTTGCTCTCACTTGCCACAATGCTGTCAAGTACCTGCTTGTCAGTTATCTCAGCCTTCTTGGTCTTCTGATATTCCTCATTAAGCTTATTGACAATCTGACCTTCTTTTAATGCACCATGTCCTACTGCCGCAAGAACAGCATTCCAGTCTTTGTAACCATATTTTCTTAGTGCTTTCTCAACAAACTCAGGCTTATTAATCTCAGAAAGAACAATTCCCTTACTCTTACAGTAATTAGATATAAGTTCCTTGCCCTTTATAATATTGTCTTCTTTAAGCTCCTGCTTAAACCACTGGTTAATCTTGTTACGGGCCTGTGTTGACTTAACCATCGAAAGCCAGTCACGACTTGGTCCTTTGGAATTCTGTGATGTTATAATCTCAATTCTGTCACCATTCTTAATCTCATAATCAATATTAACAAGCTTGCTATTGACCCTTGCACCAACCATCTTGTTACCTACAGCACTATGTATGCTGTATGCAAAATCTATTGGATTAGAACCTGCTGGAAGTGTCTTAACATCACCTGTAGGAGTGAAACAGTACACTGAATCAGAAAAAAGGTTAAGGTCATTCTTAATTGATGATAAGAATTCCTTATTATCAGACATATCTCTCTGCCATTCAAGAATCTGTCTTAGCCAGCTAAGCTTAGCTTCCTCACTCTTATCAGACTCTCCTGTCTTGCCTTCTTTATACTTCCAGTGGGCAGCAATACCATATTCAGCAATTCTGTGCATTTCATAAGTTCTTATCTGTACCTCGAATGGCTGTCCGTTAGAAGCAATAAGTGTTGTATGAAGCGACTGGTACATATTAGGCTTAGGCATTGCTATATAATCTTTAAAACGTCCCGGTATTGGCTTATACATTTCGTGAATAACACCAAGTGCCGCATAACAATCCTTGACTGTATCAACCTTTATGCGAACGGCAAATATATCATATATCTGGTCAAGTGTCTTATTCTGGTTAACCATCTTTCTATATATTGAGAAGAAATGCTTAACTCTTCCGTCTATCTCAGCTTCAATTCCAGCATTGCTAATGTGCATACCTACTTCTTTGATAATGCTCTTTATAAATGCCTCCCTGCCCGGTCTGTTAATATCAACCTGCTTTACAAGATCATTATAAGTATCCGGCATAAGATACTTCATTGATAAATCATCAAGTTCTACCTTAATCTTGGATATACCTAACCTATGTGCAATAGGTGCATATATATCCATAGTTTCTCTTGACTTTTCTACCTGCTTGGCTGGTGACTGATACTGCATTGTACGCATATTATGAAGCCTGTCGGCAAGCTTTATCATAATAACTCGTATATCCTTTGCCATTGCAAGGAACATTTTTCTTAAGTTCTCAGCCTGAACCTCAATCTTATCGTGCTGGTAATTAAGCTGTGTGAGCTTTGTTACACCATCTACCAAAAGTGCTACTTCATCACCAAATTCCCTAGCAACATCTTCACTTGTCATAACCGTGTCTTCCACAACATCGTGCAAAAGACCTGCAATAATAGATTCCTTATCAAGTTCAAGCTCTGCTAATATAATGGCAACACACAATGGGTGAATAATATATGGCTCTCCAGACTTTCTAAACTGTCCTTCGTGTGCCTCCTTAGCCACTTTATATGCTCTCTCTATATCAGATAAATCTGATGAGGGATGATACTGCCTGATTGTTTCTATAAGCTTATTATAAAGCACTTCAGGACTTGTAAAATCTGCTGGAGTATCAACCGACTTGTCCACCTGACTTGTCTTGATATTGGTATTGCCTGCTAATTCTATATTATTCTCTGGCATATAATTTCTCCCTACACTTCTGAATATAGTTTTTCCATAAATTCTCTTGTTGCTACTGCATTTTCTGGTACAGTATTCTCAAGTGTACAATGAACATATGGCTTATGTTCCTTAATCTTCTTAAGAAGAAGCGGATAATTAAGTCCGCCTGTTCCCGCCGCTATTGATTTAAGTTCATCACCTTCAACAACATAATCTTTGCAGTGGACAACTGCTATATCCTTTAATAATAAATCAAATGCCTGATTAATTATCTCATCCTGCTTATCTATATTACCCACATATAAAAGATTGACTGGATCAAATATAATCTGAAGATTAGGTGAGTCTATCGCATCAAGAACCTTTCTTGCTCTCTCAACTGTATTAACAATATGCTTCCATACCGGTTCAATCGCAACTATAACGCCGAACTGTTCTGCATATTTAACAATTGGTCTTAAATTATCTATAAAGCACTGTAAAGCTTCCTCTGAATGGTTAGCTGGCTCATACTTGTACTCCTCATTGACAGCACCTGTCTCTGTACCAACTACGCCACAGCCAAGTATACTTGCAAATCTTATATGTGCCTTATATTTCTCAACTATCTCCTTGTGCTTCTCCCCGTTAGGATTGCAAAGGTTAAGGTAACAGCCAAGTACTGCTATATCAACCTTATTCTCTGCACATAATTCTTTAATATACATTGCAAGACCTGGTGTCATAGTCTCTACTCCAGGCTTGAACTCCTTAATAGACTTGCTTAATGCTATGTGCATACAATGAAATCCCTGATTATGTATATTAGGAATAAGTTCATTAAGTGGTGCATATGCCACATCGTGTGCTCTTATACCGATTCTCATAATTAACCTCCTTAGGCTGTTACTCTATGTTATGATTATTTAACCCAAACAGCCATATCAGTATATTCTTTCTGATATGGCTGTCTGTTTCCGGTGTGCTGTGTGTCCCAGTAAAATGACATCTTTCATTACTGAAATGCCATCTTATGCCTCTTACACATACATCATAATATTTATTTTAACACATTATTGTCAGAATGTCATATTATTTTCACTAATTGCATTATAATAAGTTGCAAGTGGTATGAAACTCTGTGCAAATCCTTTTCCTGAATTGCCCTGACATATTACCGCATCATCTATAATAGTCTTGACTCCTACTGCTCCCTTAGGCACTTCATTCACAGCACCCCTGAACGTATTAAGTCCATATTCAAGATACTGTTTATTACCTGTAAGCTCATAGGCTATTGCAAGTGCTTCAAGAAGCAGGGTATTATTGCCATTTCTTGCAAGACTTGGAAGCTCCTTATAATAGAACAAACCATTATCCATATAACAGTTCTCTGTCAGGTCATCAACTGCCCTTAATATCATCTGCCTGATATCTTCTCTTGGGAATATTCTGTAATATCTCATAACGCTTCCTACCGCTATTGATATCATAAAGCCTACTCTTATGGCTGTATTATCTGTGTAAGGTGATAACCAGTCTCCATATTCTTCTTCCCACTTCTTAAAATTATCAATTATCCAGTCACATTTTACAAGCCATTTATTATCATTAGTCTCTACATAAAGGGCTGTAAGTGTTCTTAGTGCCCATCCGGTTTCCCTTGCATTAGCTTCACCCGGCACCTGATACATAGGCGTTTCAAGAAGTTTTAATACATTTTCTCCTATTCCAATGGCTGTATCATAGCCTCTCTTATCACCTGTAAAATGGTAATAATCAAGCAGACCCTCGACCCACTCGTGAGAGCATACCATAACACCATTCTTACAATGTCCTGCCGTGTGCTCCCACTGTCCGCCAATTCTAAGAGGATTACTGCTGTAATGGCACACATCTATATCCATCCAATGCTTTGCTGACACAATCAGATAATCCATAAATCTTCTGACACCGGTTCTTGCATACATAAGTGCACACGCATGTGGATAATCGTATTCATTATTGCTCCAAACAGGCTTTCCACCGCCACGTCCCTGAACAGTGTAGCCCTGATCTACCGTGTCGCCCCAGTTAAGCATACCATAGCACCTTGAATGTCCGTCTGCTTTTGCCATAAGTGATATCTCAAAATCATCATTATACTTTACAGGGAACACATCAATCATAACCCCTGCCCTCTTAAACACTTCCGGTGCTATATATGGTCTGTCTGGCATCTGGTATATAAGACTTCTGTTGTCTATCTCCCACAGCTTCATAGCAGGACTATGAAAATGTATCATAAACTGCTGTTCTTTTGCCATTCCTGACTGCATAGTAATCTCCCCGACATTCTCAGGAACAAGCATAACAGCCACACCTTCACTGCACGACTTCACTGCCTTAGGATAATTCTGCTGTGCCTGATGAACCGTAACACTAAAGCCATCTTCACCATCAGTATAATCAGCCATAAATGTTCCATAAAATACCTCTGCAAAATGCTCATTAGCCTCTTTCACAAGATATTTATCATCAATTACCTCATTGACCTCCTCGCCATTCTTACCAATTATAAAGCTTGTCTTATAATTAGAAGTTGCAACAACAGTTCTTATATTATTGACATCAGCCTTCTTTTCAATCATATCAAGCTCTGTTGTACCTCTTGTCATAAATACAGGACCATCATTATGCGAATTATCTGTACGGATATCACCACAGCCTGTTGAATCGTTACCTGCTGCAATTTTAAGAGGCTTTAACTGCTCTGTAATTACACTATCTTCTGATTTCTTAATATAAAATACAAGCGACTTTATCTTTAACTCATCATCTGATGTATTAATAATTCTGTATGTAATATTAACCCATGGCTTTCCGGCATAACCAGTGACTTTAATAACTGCCTTAATATTTTTGTTCTCATTATTCCCTACTGCGATATTACTGCACTCAGCTTCTACGCTTGCAGTAACTGGTCCGGCCTCAACAACCTTCCACTCTCCAATCTTAAGCTTATAAGCATTGCCATCTTTATCCTTAAGATATGGACCTTCAAAATTCTTATCTGTATATACTTTCCTGTAATCATTAAGCTGCCTGAATATTGAACTGCTGTTGTTGGCAACCTCATATTCCAGACTGCCGCATTTTATTAAAAAGCCATTATTAACCGGTGTTACGCTGACGGTGCCATCTTGCTTAGCACACTCTGATTGTCCGTCTGCTATAAGATTAGCTAACTCCTGTTTAGTAGTTGTCAATACTGCCTTTGCCGACTTATTAGCTGGTAAATCTGCCATAAAATCGACAAAAAGATACTTTATACTACCATCATCATACTCTGCCGTAACCTTTGGCTGGATAATACATTTTCTCTTATTCTGAACTATGCTTATATTATCTGTATTATATAGTTCCCCTTTAGCAAATGGAACTGCTATGCTAACACATTCATTAATTCTTGGATATCTGTATAACTTGTCAAAAAATATATCAACCATATAAAGCCTCTTTTCTGTTATGCATTTTACATATGTAGTGTCTGCTATACTATTTCTATTACGTTATGCGTTAAATCTTTAACTATTGTTATTATAATATTAATTGCCACTTCTAACCACTGTTATATTTGTCCAATTTATGATATTATACATATTAATTTACATATAAGGCACATAATCAGGAGGAATATTTTGAACTACGCTGAAATTAAATATAACGACATCGCCAATGGTCCTGGAGTACGTACAAGCATTTTTGTAAGCGGATGTACACACCACTGCAAAGGCTGCTTTAATGAAATTGCGTGGGATTTTAACTATGGTACACCTTTTACTGATGCAACCATATCTGATATCATTAATTCAATGAAGCCAGATTATATTGCTGGTCTTACACTGCTTGGCGGCGAACCATTTGAACCAGCCAATCAAAGGGGACTTATTCCGCTTCTAAAGGCTGTAAAGGAAAACTATCCGGCCAAGGATATATGGTGCTTTACCGGTTACCTTTTTGATGAGGATATTATGGATAAAATGTATGACAAATATCCTGAAACCAGAGAAATGCTTTCATATATTGACGTATGCGTAGATGGCAGATTTGTTGAAGAATTAAAAGATATGATGCTTAAATTCAAGGGTTCATCAAACCAGCGCACAATACTTGTACAGCAGTCCTTAAAAGAAGGCACTGTAATTACTGCTGAGGAATACCAATAATTAGTGGAAAATCTATATAAAAATTTTAGGTATTAGTCAGTCACCTGAATATCAATAATATTAAGGAGAATAATTATCAATGAAACAGACAGTTAAATTTAAAAAGCTTACACCAAATGCAATAGTTCCAACTTATGGTACAGAATTCTCTGCCGGTGCAGACCTCTATTCCGGAATGACTGAACCAGTGATAATCAACGCTGGTACTACAGAATTCATCAAGACAGGGATTGCTATGGAAATCCCTGAAGGCCTTGTTGGTCTTGTATACGCACGAAGCGGTATGGCGTGCAAAAAAGGTCTTGCCCCAGCCAATAAGGTCGGCGTTATTGACTCTGATTACCGCGGCGAGCTTATGGTTGCATTACACAACCATTCACAATCCCCTGTAACCGTTGAACCTGGCGACAGAATTGCACAGCTTGTACTCACACCTTATATCACTGCTGAATTCGTTGAGGCTGAGGAATTAAGTGATACAGTGCGAGGTGATGGAGGATTTGGGTCTACTGGGACTAAATAATATTCAGCATATTACTGTCATTACATACAATAGCAGCTTCTACCGAAGCTGCTATTGTATATTTATATTTATCCTTCTTCATAAGCATACAATTGAATATTTCCCCCAGCGGTCAATAAACCGCATTTCCCATTATCCATTTTATATACTTAAACTTCTATTTCCGCTGCCATGCCATTACATATTCCTTTTCTCCAGTAGCTTCATCTAAACCACTATTCTGAACATCAAATCCTTCTCTTTGATAAAAAGATATTGCTCTTGTATTTTTTTGATATACATTCAAAAGCAATTTACTCCGTTTATCTTTTGCATAATTCAACAAAGCTTTACCTATACCATGCGATTGCATTTCGTCAGAAACAAAAATACCCTCAACATATTCATCGTTTAGACCTATAAAGCCCCATATTCCTTGATTATCTTCATAGACATAGACAGTTGTCTGTAATAATAGTTCTTTCACTAATTCAAAATTATTTTTCCAATATTGCACAGATATAAAATAATGTGCCTTTATATTAGTGTCCAACCATATCTTTGCAACTCTATTTACATCTGCTTTTCGTAATTTTCTAATCACAATGGTAGTTCTCCTACAAATTCCTATTGAACAAAATTTTTTTATTTCTCTTGAAGCATCTTAAAATGCTTCAGCACCTCCACAATTGCTCTCTCACTTATCTTGCAGACACTGTGGTTGCCGGAAGTTCCAGACATCCATCCTCCCTTAAGCATACAAATAAGATTTCGGTGTAATCCTCCGGCACATTTTCTGTCATTTTCAAATGGTAATACTCGTAATGCACCCGATTCTTTTCCATTACAGTAGCCCCATTGTAGCGGACACTCCTGCGTACAGTTAAATACAACACATTTGTCGTTCATACTATAAATTCATCCTTTTAAATTAATTTAGGCTATCGGGATTGCGCCTCTTTATCAGTCGGCCATGATCTCCGAAGAGCCACATAGGATATTAAAAAATTGGCAAACCAACCTGCCGGTACAGCAAGCCAGACAAATACAATGCCAAAACGCGGTGCACAAATCAAAGCAACCGACAGGCGGATTGCCAGATTCACCATATTTGCAATAAGGAACGGACGCATGATTCCAAGACCCCGAAGAACCCCATCGGTTGCCATTTTGATTCCCATAAAGATGAAGAAGTAACCGAGCCATCTCATATAACCCCCGGATACCTGATAAGCCAAAGCAGTTCCATCTTTACCAAGGAATAGCGAGGAAATCTGAGTATGCAATGTTTCAATAACTATAAAAGCAAGAACTGCAAAACATACATCTAACACCAGTGCAGCGTGATATCCTTTTTTGATCCGTTCAATTTTCTTTGCACCAAAATTCTGGGAAACATATGGGGAAACCGCATTGCCAATGGATACAAAAATCAATGAAAAAACATTCTCTACCCTCATCGTCGCCGCATACCCCGCAAGTGCCTGTGTACCGAAAGGATTTACAACAGCCTGTACGATCATCATACCGATAGACACTGTAGACTGCTGAAGAACCGAAGGTACAGCAATTTGAAGCATGGAATATAAATCCTGCCTGTCAAACCAATAAAAGCGACTTTTATATCGACGCATCCGGCTGAGGAACAGAAAAAGTGAAAACACTGCAGAAATACCCTGTGCTATAAGAGTCGCAAGGGCTGCACCAAACACACCGAGACCAAGTCCGGCCACCATCCAAATATCCATAAAAATATTTAAGATTGACGAGAATACCAAGAGTCCCAGTGGGATTTTTGATTCACCAATGGAAGTGAACATGTTGGAAAGAATGTTATACATAAACAGAAATGGAAAGCCCACAAAATAGACCCTCAGATATAACACTGCATCATTCAGTATATCGCCAGGGGTTTGTAATATCCTCATCATCGAGTGGGAAAAGCAAAAGCCAAAAACACCAAGAACTATGCTTAGAATTAAAAAGCTAAACAAGGACGTTGACACGATGGTCTTCATTTTTCCATATTCTCTGGCACCGAAATAGCGGCTCACGAGCACACCGGCACCGACACCTGCCCCCAATGCCACACAAATGAAAACATTGGTCAGCGCTGCACAGGCCCCGACAGCTGCAAGTGCAGAGGAGCCAACAAATTGTCCGACGATTATAGAGTCAGCCATATTGTATATTTGCTGAAAAAAACTGCCCAAAATCATTGGCATTGCAAAAACTGTCAACGCTTTAAGAGGCGTATCTGTGATCAAATATTCATCTTTTGACATTATCATATTCCTCCATAGCCTTTATAATTTCACTTATTCTTTCCTTCTCCGGAATTTATTCTATGTAATCAAAATGTAAGTTTTAAATTACGTTGCGAAGCCATTATATGTAGTTACAGCCGCTAAGTCAAGCCAGGGTTCCAAAATCTTTTAACCGCTCATCATCCATATCAAATCCCTTAACTGTATATTCCTCAATTATATGATTTGCCCACTTTCTGAACTGGATAGCTGCTGAAGAACGAACAATGCTAATTTCACGCTTGTTATCTTTCATCTTGTTACCTCAATTTTTAATCGACTAAATTGCTTTATAAAGATTCATATATCTGTCTCTCACATCCGGTATGCTTCTTTAGTAAATTTATCATCGAGATACATATCGGTCAATTTCTTTCTTTTTCTGGTGCCTGCAGTTCAAAAGCAATGTATCCGAAGATTCCACGAAGGTCTATCTCGGCCTGATCTTAAATCTCGATATCATAAATCATAAACTGTAATCCTTGCGGATATCAGCAAAAACAGATTTTGCTGATCTAGTACGACCAGCCTGCATATCCGCATATCCTTTCTCTAGTTCTGCATTCATCTGTGCTTCTGATAATGCACTAATGTCTACAGGACGAGCGGATGGCATTTTCACTTCAAAAATTAAAATTCGCCTCCCGTAAGTCTTACTTTTTCTCTCTTTATATGTGCATTCTTTTGCTGAAAAGGATTACAAATTGGCACTTTAAGAGAAGTCATTTATTTTTAAATTACATTTTACGGAAACTCAAGAAATAATAATAAACGCAGGGAAAAGTTCTATTGCTCTTCTCTGCGTTTGTGTACAAAAGTACGGTTTTCTCATACTGGACCATCGGTTTTGCTTTAGCTGTTTTCATCAGACTTTCTATATTTCAGTGGTGAAACTGTATAGGCTTTTTTGAAACTTCTGATAAAATAGCTTACATTCTGATACCCACTCTGCAAGGCTACCTCCGTAACCGGCATATCGGTATCCTGTAACAGCTGTTTTGCATGCTCCAACCGTAAATATGTAATATATTGCGACAGTGTAATATGAAAATGTTCCTTGAAATACCGTGATATATATTTTTCTGAAAGATGAAACTGTTCTCCAAATTCCTTTAGGGATATCTTCCCTGTAAAGTTCTGCTGTATATATGAAACCATCTCTTTTTCCACAATATTTCTGCCATTTGTATCATTTTCTATTACAAGTCCCTTTTCCCACATTTCAAGAATAAATTGTAAAAGAATTACCTTTGTCTTTATCTGTGCAGCTATTTTTGACTCACTTTCATACGTTTTTGCCATATATATATCAATCAGCTGCTCACACAGTTCTTTTGCCGTATCTTTTACTCTTGGACATATCATCAGATGACCGCTGTTTAACGGTTCAAGCAATTTATCGTCTAACATGTCATCTGTGAAAAAAGATATATATTTTAACGGAAATAGAAAAGTAAAATAATCCACGGTGCCGGTTTGTGAGCCCATGAGATGCAGACTTCCCGGCGATACCACAAATGCGTCCCCGGCTTTTCCAATATAACTCTCCCCCGATATACTTACCGTCAGAAAGCCACTTTTTACATATATAATTTCAAGTTCATCATGCCAATGTACGGGTATCTGAAATGACCGACCTTTATTCTTTATGTGATAAGTACTAAATGGGTCGTCCTTTGTACCATGTGGTTTATTTTCCTTTAATTCAAAATACATAGCCGCTCCTACAATTCTACAAGACTCTTACTTTTCCATTTTCCGCTTTTCCATCTAAGCACCATCCCAACAGCTCTTGCACACTCATCACCTGCCATTGCAATATATGCGCCTACTGCCTGAAGTCCCATATGTATTCCAAGAAAATACGTTCCGACAACCGCAAACAGATACATAAATATCGCACCCATTATAACCGGAAAAATTGCATCTCCACTCGTTTTTAATGCCTGACCATACACAAGATTTGTCACCCTTCCAAATTCAAGGAATATATCTACTATCAGTAACTTTACTACAAGATTAATCATCTGTGTATCATCCGTAAATATATGCACGATAAAATGTCCGGATAATGCAAACGCCACAGAAAAGCACGTCGCTGTTATGAGACCATATAGCACCGCTTTTCGTGTACCCCTGTCACATTCTTCAAACTCTTTTGCTCCAATTCTCCAGCCAGTCATAATAGCGTTAGCCTGCGCAAGCGCAGCGCCTACACAATACGAGAAATTTGCAATCTGCATCGCATACGAACGTGCTGTAACATTCATTCCGTCCGCATCCATCTGGTTCATAAAACGTACCACAAATGTCATTGCTACATTATAAAGTGCTGTTTCGAATGCAGACGGAAAACCTATTTTAACAATCTGTGCAAGTATTTTTCGTGGCTGTGCACGCTCAGGACTTTGCTTTGCTTTTATAAGTACAGCTCCCATCGCTGCTACAATAATAAGATTCACAACCTTTGAAATAACTGTTGCAACAGCAACTCCCATTACTCCCCAGTGAAACACAAACAGAAATACTGAATTGAGTATAATATTAATGACATTACCAACAACCGTCCCTATTAAGGAATGTTCTGTATATCCAAACACTCTTAAATAACTGGAAAAAATAGGAATCAGTGCATTTAAAAAACTTGCACCTCCAACAATTTTAAGGTATGTTTCAGCAGGTTCAAGCAAAGCCGGGGCAATACTTACTATTTTGAGTATTCTACCAGAAAAAATGGCAAGAATACCAGACATCATGATACCTGTCAATGCATTAAATATAAGTCCAAGCTGTCTGGCCTGATATGCAATTCCAGGTCTTCCCGCCCCGATATTTTGTGACATAACCGCTACCATACCAGATGATATTACCCCGAACATAATGATAAAAACACCGATATATGTATTTGCTGTTCCGACAGCCCCCACAGCCTGGTCACTTACAGATGATAACATAAGTGTATCGACCATACCTGAAAGCATATAAAATAAAGTTTCTAAGCATATTGGCACGGACAGTTGTGCCAATGTTTTTCTTTCACCTTCCATGTTTTCCTCCCTAAATACTAATATAACATATATTATCAATAATATGATATATTTCCACATATTTCTTGTATAATATCATGCAAAAATTGCACTATTTCTACTTCTATTTACGAATGGAGAAAAACACAGTTCTAATTTGCTGTATTTTCTTTCATTTTCCATATGCTGCACCGTGCCAGTGTTTTACTTCTGCAGCAATGTTGAAAACCTGACGGCTTTTTGTTGTTTATATTTATCACAAGATACCATTAAACTTTGTGATTGTATCACTCTGTTATGAAGTGACTTTTGTCAAGAGTTAATTTCAAGAAAATATTTCTTAACTCCGGTCACATTTGTTTTCCTAACAGCATTGGAAAAGAGCCCTAGTTTAACAGTCCCCGGCAGTTGGCCACTCTGTTATACGTGGATTGGTTACCTACAGGCTAATGGTCCGCCGTTGGGTTCTACGATCTAAAAGCGTGGATCACAGTGTTTCATGTGCGCACATAGAGTGAACGCAGATAACCCAGACCTTACAGTGACCACAGCTCTTTTCTAATACTGTCAGATTGTTTCATTGTTACATTGTGGCAGAAAAAGCTGCACATTGCTTCTTTTTCTGCTTGACTGCCCTTTTATCATAAACAGCTGATTGTCAAGGACTTAGCCGCCACAGCGGTGCCTGTACCCTTGACTGGCAGATGACTATGATACATCTCTACGCTGCTTTCATTTCGATATTATCTGTCATCATGCCCAATACAAAACATGCCAGTTCTCTTGCTATTGCAGCTACTGCCACATTTCTTTTCTTTCCATGACGTATGAATTTATAGTATCTGCTCCGCAATCTCGTATTCGCCTTATCAGCATACGCAATTACCTCTGCTGTATTACCATTCTGCCTTGCTCTTAATTCTTTTGATTTGTGCCCCACAGCACCCTTGCAGATTCCGCTAGATGCCTCTATCAGAAGCTGTCTCAAATGACTGTTTCCTGCTTTTGTTATTCCAAGGCGGTGTATGCTGTCTGAGCTTGAGTTTTCTCCAGGAGCAAGTCCAAGATACGATGCATACTGGTTCCCTTTTGCAAATCTTTCAAACTCTCCGGTTTCAACAATCAATGACAATGCTGTATGCGTCTTGATTCCAAGAAAACATTTCATTTTTTTGACTTTGTCGTAATACTTTGTCTGCTCCGCGATTTCCTCGATCCGCTTATCATATCTCTCAATCTAAATTCCAATTTACCCGTAAAATTTTGATTTATCGCTCTGTTCGGCAAAGGCAACAAACTGTTGCTGTTCTTCAATTGAAGGAACAATAACCTTTATGCTTCCTACAATTTTTAAGTTTAAACCGCCTCTACCATCAGCAATCGCGCACATATTTCTTATCTCTTCATATCTGTTTCTGAGATTATGGTACAGATAATCCGATAAAACGGTCTCGTCAGTAACCATTGCACAAAGTGACTGATTTGTACATAATTCAATCTCTGTAACAGCAACAGTTCCTCTAGTCTTTCCCTGGCCTGCAAGGGCAATAACTACTGTGTGTAATGGCACCATCTTAGTGCTACATTTATCATATCCAAGCTGAGATATTTTCTTCTCAGTAGAAGTAACACGCCCCATGTGCACCTCGCCTGAACTCATCCAAGGGATAGTCCCATTCTTCCAATACGCACTCACCTTTGTGCTAGGTGTTGCTCCAGCAAACAAATCAGAGAACTCATTAATCTGCTTTATCGGATACCCTTTTTGATTGTTTTCGATATCTCCAAACATCTCGATAAATTGCGACTTAACGAGCTCATCAGTGGCTAAAATAAGCTTTTTATACTTATCCTTCATGTCGTAAATAGCCCATAAGATCTCCGCCAATTTACGCTGTTCTTCCAAAGATGGTAACTCAAATTTCAGTTCTTTTAGATCTCTCCAATTTATGGTTGGAGATAAAGATCCAACAGAAATCTTAATCGCTGCATCTAAGAAATAATCTGATTTTATAAACATTGGGAAGAAATCTTTGTCGATTACATCTTCCTTTGGTCTTAGCACCATACCATGTGCAGAGAATATTCCATCAAACGGAGCTATTGCAACTTTCTTCTGATATGCTCTTCTTTTTCCAAAAAGCACATCTCCCTTTTTCATGATTAGCTTGTCACCCTTAGGTGCAACATCAGCTCCGTACCTTGTGACGTAAATACTGTCTGAATCCAAATGTTCTAAACCTAGATATGTGTACTTATCCTCATCAACAGGCTTCTTCTTTTCAGTACTATTAAATGCGATTTCATCGAACTTAAAAGTTCCCATTATGCACACCTCCTCATATCGAAAATGCGCATATTTTCAGTGCATCTATGCCCGATAAATTGCGATTAGCTTACCCTATAAATTTCCTATGTGACTGCTTCACGTTATTTTGGTTAACCATTGCATACTGCAATGTCGTATCAATACTCTGATGCCCTAAAAGCTGTTGCACTTGTTCTATTGGCATTCCTTTATCAATAGCAGTTGTTGCCAACGTTCTACGGAATTTATGTGGATGTACCTTATGCAAGTTCAGTTTTTCTCCCAAGTTTCTAAGTCTGATCTCAACACCACTAATAAGTAAACGATTGTAAGGTTTTTGAAGTGATACGAATAATGCCTCATTAGAATCTTCTCTGCTATTCAAGTACTTTTGTAGATGTAGCTTGGTTCTTGCATCAAAGTAAACTTTTCTCTGCTTATTCCCTTTACCAAGGACAACACATTCCCTGTTTTCAAAGTCGATATCATCACGATTAAGCTTCACAAGCTCGCCTACTCTCATTCCAGTAGAAGCAAGAAGATCAATCATTGCTAAATCTCGTAACCCATCACATTCGTCTCTCATGATTTCTAAAGCTTCATCTGTATAGGTCTCTTTTACAGTTTTACAAGTCTTAACCTTATGAATTCTTCTAACCGGGCTTTTGACAATATAATCTTCATCTTCAAGCCAAGCAAAGAAGCTGGACAGAATTCTTCGTATATTATCAACTGTAACTTTACTGATATTGTTTTCTTCCTGATATCCATCTAAAAACATTCTCAAATCATCAGTTGTTATTTTCACTACATCTTTATCTATCTTTTCCACAGCATTTCTAATAGTTGATTCATAATAATGTACTGTTTTGTTAGAGCATCCTTCCACTCTTTTTGCTGCAAGAAATAGCTGTATCAAATCAACAGTCTTACTTTCAGATTTTTCTTCAGAAGAAGAAAGACAGTCACATAAAACCTCATGCAACTGTCTCATCTGCTCTTCTCCCAAGTACGCTTGCATTTTTTGCTTTATCTTGTTTATTAGTTCATTTGTCATATCGGTAATCTCCTCGCTACCGACATCACTACCCCACTAATATGAAATGCGGATATTAATAGTACTGTTCAATATAGCTGTACGCTTTGTCAAACACGTCCTTATCCTTTATTTTGTATTTAATCCAAACAACACTTCTTAGGGCCTTCTTAACTTCATTCTTTCCAGTTGTTGTTTTCTGCCATCCATCGAATCTAACAATCTTAACGATATCATCGATGTCTGAAACTATTCTTTCTACAATAACTGGTGTCTTATCGTTACGAAGTCCATTAAACAATTCTGTAAGAGCTGCTTTTCCTCTGTCGATTTCTTCTTCAGGGACAACTTCCTTTTCTGCGCGTACTGCTTCTTTAGCAAGCTCTAACAATAATTTTAAGAACTCAATACTAGTTACCAATCCTTGCTCGTGCTTTTCCCTAAGTTCTTCCAATTTTTCACCAAGTTTCTGGAACTTAGGAGCATGGCTATGCTTTTGGATTTTTGCAACAAGGTCGATTTCAACCTTCATTGTAGTTTTCTTGATATCCTTTTGCTTCTCGATAAACTCATCGATTAACGCAGCATCCAGTGTAAGAATATCAACATCATCATGAACCTCTCCAACTTCAATATGCTGATGAACAAGTTCAAGTGTTTTTGCTCCAAGAGCCGCCCATACAAGCTGTCCTCTGCTATCAGTTGGTTTCACTGATTCGTATACTTTACTAAGCCATACATAATCGTATTTAAATGGTTCGAGGAACGGATCAGGTGATAGTGCATTCCATGCACGATTTAAAACTCTATAATCTGCTGCAAACTCATCTTTGATTTTGTTATTTGGCATGCATTCCTGTGCAGCCAATAATCCTTCCCAGCCTTCTACAGTTCTGTCTACTCCCATAAAATAGCTGAGACATTTTCTCATAATTGCAGGAACCTGCTTCTTAACTTCTTCAATGTTTGTAACGACTTTTTTCATGCCCGCTTCATCGAAGTTTAAAGCCTTAGCGACATTATCAAAAATTCCTATATAATCGACAATCAAACCATTAGTTTTGCCTACATCGTAAGTACGATTAACTCTACAAATAGCCTGAAGCAAGTTATGATCCTTCATAGGTTTATCCAAATACATTACCTGTAAAATTGGAGCATCAAATCCGGTCAAAAGCTTGTTAGTTACAATTACAAACTTTAATGGATTGCTTGGTTCCCTGAACTGATCAAGTACCTTCGCTTCTTCATCACGGCTTCTCTTGTATTGTTTGTAACGTCCAGCTTTATCATCGCCTGTAGTCATAACAATTGTGGATGATTCTGGTGGAACTAACTTATCCAATTCTTCCTTATACATCAAACAGCATTCACGATCATAAACAACAATCTGTGCTTTATATCCGTTTGGCTCAATCTTTGTCTTATAATGGTTAACAATATGTTCTACAACCTTTTTGATACGCTTACGGTCATACATGATGGCTTTCATCGTAACATTTTTAGAAAGTTCACCTTTATCCTCGTCAGATAAACCATCTGTCATTTCATCAAATGCCTGATCAAGCTTTTCTTTATCAACATGTAAATCAATCGGAACTGGTTCAAAGTTAAGTGGTAGTGTTGCATTATCTCTGATGGAATCGGAGAATGAATACTTACTCATGTAACCACTCTTATCTTCAATAGCACCGAATGTTTTAAATGTATTCTTATCGAGTCTATTGATTGGAGTACCAGTTAAACCAAAGAAGAATGCATTAGGTAAAGCTAGACGCATCTTTTCACCGTAGTCACCTTCTTGTGTTCTATGTGCCTCATCGACCATAAGAATGATGTTATCTCTCATGTTAAGAGCTTTTTCAACATCACCAAATCGATAAATAGTGGTAATCGCAATCTTACGCATATCCTGTTCAAAGAAGTTCATCAAGTCTTCTTTTGTTGATAGAGACTGCAAATTTGGAATATCAGCAGCGTTGAAATCACCTGTAATTTGAGTTTCCAAGTCGATACGGTCATCAACAATAACTACTGTAGGATTTTGAAGTTCAGGCATCATTCTGAGCTTCTGTGCTGCGAACACCATAAGTAATGATTTACCTGAACCCTGGAAATGCCAAATCAATCCTTGTTTTGGATATCCAGCTTTAACACGGTCAATCATCAAATTGGCTGCTTCATACTGCTGATATCTACAAATAACCTTAATCTTACGATGTTTCTTATCTGTAGAGAATACTGTGAAGAACTGCATGATATCCATTATTTTTTCAGGAGTGATCATATCAGCAACACTAATCTTTACATCAGCAAGGCTACCTTCTGCTTTGTGGTCAGGAGTGTGCCAAGGTCCCCATTTTGTAAGTGGCATATTTACAGATCCGTATCTGTAGCACTTTCCTTCTGAGGCAAAGTTAAATACATTAGGAACAAACATTTCTGGAACAGATTTCTCATAGTCAGAAATATCCTGTGCACCATCAAGCCACGATATTGCATTTCTTACTGGTGTTTTAAGTTCACCAATTGCAACTGGTAAACCATTGATAAGAAGTACTATATCAAAACGTTTACCATTCTCTACAGTTGGATAAACCCACTGATTTGTAACAACATACTCGTTCTTAGCAAGCTCCTCTTTTGTTAGAGTACCAAATAACTTTATTGGTGTTGGTTTTCCATCCTTACCAAATGGATATGAGTTTTCTTCAAATACCTTCTTCTTAAAGGCTTCATTTTGAGCAACTAGATTATCTGCCGGAAAAGGTTGCAACATAGCACGAAACTTATAAATAACTTCATCAGCTCTGGATGGCTCCTCTTCAATTTCAGGATTAAGTCTTATTAAGGCGTTCTTTACCATCGACTCTACCATCACATCAGAAAGTTCTCTATCAAGCTGTTCTGCCGGGATATATTTCCAACCATTCTTCTTGAGCGTCTCTATAAAAAGTTGCTCAACGGCATTATCTTCATTAAACTGTGACATAGTTTACTCCTTCCCAGCTGGAATTAAATTCTCAGCTATAATTTTCTTAGTTAAGGCATCCAGATCCTTAATTGCTTCTTGTAGTGCAAATTTTGATTTATCGCTCTGTTTTGCAAGCTCAACAAATTCACTTTGTAGCTCCATACTAGGAATATGAATTTTCACTTTGCTGACTCTATCACTATTTAGATTTTTAACTGTAGAGCCGTTAGCAGACCCATCGAACTGTCTCTGCACCAAATCAGATCGTAACTCGTAATAGAAAAACATAGGGTCCAAATAATCCTGATAATCAGAAATAATTAACCAACCATCGTGAACACATCCATCAATCCCCAAAATATAAGGACGTCCAAAAGACATTGAATTAGAGAGTATAAAATCACCTGGCTTTACAGCACGTGATTTTTTAGCACCGTCTTGTGTGATTTTTTCGGATGTACGAATTATATAAACATCATCTTCTCCGGCATCTCCTATTTTGATCCAATTAACACCTTCTGGATCATCCGTTACATATTTAGAAATAGGTCTGGGTGATGAACCTCTACATATGCTCGCAACATCACCTATCGTTTTCATTCCTTCATTTTCCAAACCAAACATCTCGATAAATTGCGACTTAACGAGCTCATCAGTGGCTAAAATAAGCTTTTTATACTTATCCTTCATGTCGTAAATAGCCCATAAGATCTCCGCCAATTTACGCTGTTCTTCCAAAGATGGTAACTCAAATTTCAGTTCTTTTAGATCTCTCCAATTTATGGTTGGAGATAAAGATCCAACAGAAATCTTAATCGCTGCATCTAAGAAATAATCTGATTTTATAAACATTGGGAAGAAATCTTTGTCGATTACATCTTCCTTTGGTCTTAGCACCATACCATGTGCAGAGAATATTCCATCAAACGGAGCTATTGCAACTTTCTTCTGATATGCTCTTCTTTTTCCAAAAAGCACATCTCCCTTTTTCATGATTAGCTTGTCACCCTTAGGTGCAACATCAGCTCCGTACCTTGTGACGTAAATACTGTCTGAATCCAAATGTTCTAAACCTAGATATGTGTACTTATCCTCATCAACAGGCTTCTTCTTTTCAGTACTATTAAATGCGATTTCATCGAACTTAAAAGTTCCCATTATGCACACCTCCTCATATCGAAAATGCGCATATTTTCAGTGCATCTATGCCCGATAAATTGCGATTTCACCAATTCGTCAGTCTTATTTATTAAATCTTCATACGCATTCTTAGTTTCATTGATTGACCATAATGTTTCAGCTAATTTGCTTTGTTCTGGCATTAATGGAAGCTCTATAGCAAATTCTTTTAAATGTGTCCAATTTACACGAGGTGATAAAGAGCCAGCTGATTTTCCTACAGCAAAATCAAAAAGGAAATCATTCTGAATTATGAAAGGCAAAAGATCAGGATCAACCTTGTCTTCTATTGCTCTTATTACAGTAATATCTCCGGAGCAAATTCCATCAAATGGTGCTACTGCTGCCTTTTTTAGGTAAGCACGTCTTCTACCAAATAAAACATCCCCTTTTGAGAATTCCTTAGTAAACGTATTCTCTGTATCTTCACTCCATGATGATAACGTAACGTTTGATGGCGTAAGATGTTCTAGTCCAACGATTCTTATTCCAGTTTTATCACCTTTATTTGATGATTTAGCCTCAATTGCAATATCTCCGAGCTTAACTGTTGCCATTACCATCACCTCCAATCATTTCATTTATCGATTCAAAATGTCTTGATGCCATTTCAGCAGCTTCTTTCCAGTCTGAATAACATTCTTGGACAGTTCTATCATCTTCTTTTTCCTCGCTACTTGTCTGAATATACAAAGGAATACTAAGAGAGTAATCATTCTTTGCTATATCCTTTATAGTAACCACTTTAGCGATGTCACCATCTGACTCATATTTATCGTATGCTTTAGCAATCTTTTCAATATGCTTGTCTTCTAGATAACTCTGAGCATTCTTTCGTGTAACTTCGTTTAGTGCATTAATAAATAACACTTGTCCTTTACGATTTACAGCTTTTCTTGTCCTGCAAATGATAATGCATGCCTCCATTGGAGAGTTGTAGAAAAGATTAGGTCCTAAACCAATTACACATTCCACCAGATCAGACTTAACTAACTTCTCTCTCATGTCTTTCTCTTCATTTCTGAATAGAACACCGTGAGGAAACAGTATTGCACAGCGTCCAGTCTTTTCATCAAGACTTTTTAATATGTGTTGGAAAAAAGCATAGTCTGCACGTCCTTGAGGTGGTGTTCCTAAAAAGTTGCGTCCGTACTTATCTGACTCAAAAGCTGTTCTATCCCACTGGCTTATAGAGTAAGGAGGATTTGCTAAAATCAAATCAAATTGCTGTAATTTCGAGTGATCCGTAAACGCAGGTGTTTTTAATGTATCCGCATTTACAATATTGAAGTCCTGTACACCATGAAGAAGAAGATTCATTCTTGCAATCGCTGATGTAAGAGTTACAATTTCTTGTCCGTAGATAGAAAGATTTCTCCATTCAAGTCCTTGTTGTTTCAAATATACAACCGCAGAAATTAACATACCTGCGCTTCCACATGTAGGATCATAAATTGACTCACCCGGCTGTGGTTTAAGCATTTCTGTCATTAAATTAACTACAGTTCTGTTTGTATAAAATTCCTGTGCTGTATGACCGCTATCATCTGCAAACTGCTTGATAAGATATTCATATCCCTGACCTAATTCGTCAGCAGGACAATTTGCTATAGATAATGTTTTAGTGCTGAAATGCTCCAGCATGTCTTTCAAAAGTCTGTCCGGTAAACGATTCTTATTAGTCCAAGATGCGTCACCAAAGATACCATGAAGCTTCTCAGGATTTGCAGTTTCAATCTTATGGAAAGCTTCAATAATAGCTTTACCAACATCCTGCGATACGTTTCTTACATCATTCCAATGTGCTCCATCCGGAATCTGGAACTGATGGTTTTCTTCCCAATCAAGTGCCTCTTCACCAAACTCAGCTCTTACCTTCTCACATTCCTCGTCATAAACATCACTAAGACGTTTGAAGAATAAAAGTGGGAAAATATATTGTTTGTATGCTCCAGCATCAACATGCGTACGAAGAAGTACTGCTGATCCCCAGAGGTATTTTTCTAATTCATCAATCGTAATCTTACTGCTCATCGACATAACCTCCTTCAATCAACAATGATTTCATCTTTGCTTCTGCTTTCTTAACATTTTCCAATGCTTCGAAATATTGTGCTCTTACTATTTCTGGAGCAACAACCTCTTGTTTTTTCTTTTCAATATAGGTATTTACTGCAAGCGTATTTCCTGCTGCATCTAAATCCGCAATAGATACAATCTTACATTTTTCAATGACATCTTTATACTCCTGATAAAGCTTGAACACTTCATTGATATCTTTCTCTTCCATTACGTTTTGAGCACGTTTTGGAGTATAGATATTTGTCGCATCAATCAAGCAAACCTTACCTTTATGTTCTGGTCTCTTTTGATTATTCAAGAACAAAATACAAGCAGATACGCCAGTTCCGTAGAACACACCACCTGCAAGAGCTACTACCGCTTCAATCAAATCACTCTTGATAAGCTGTTCACGAATATCTCCTTCTTTACCGCTATGGAATAAAACTCCCTGTGGAAGAACAACTGCAACTTTACCGTCCATCGGTTTCATGGATTTAATCATGTGCTGAAGCCATGCAAAATCTGCATTAGAATCTGAAGGACAACCCCACATATTACGGCCATACTTATCTGATTCAAAGCTATCAGCGCCCCACTTCTCCTGACCAAATGGCGGATTTGCAAGAACACAATTAAATTTCTGAAGCTGTCCATGTTCAATAAACTTTGGTGTTCTCAAAGTATCACCCTGTGCAACCTTAAAGTCGCTAGCACCATGTAAGAACAGGTTCATTCTTGCAATTGCTGATGTCGATAAATTATTCTCCTGTCCATAGATTCTTCCGTAAGTCATTTGCTTATCGCCAATATGACGAATTGCCTCAATCAGCATACCGCCAGTACCACAAGCTGGATCGTATACAGTGTCTCCTGGCTTAGGATCCATCAGCATAACCATCAATTTTACAATCGTTCTTGGTGTGTAATATTCACCAGCATTTTTCTTAGATAGATCAGCAAACTTCTTGATGAGGTATTCATATGCATCACCCATTACATCTGCGCTATAGTTTTTATTACCGACCTTCAGACTAGACATGTGTTCGATCAAGTCTTTTAATCTTTCATCTGTAAGCTTTGTTTTGTCGGTCCAAGTAACATCATCAAAACTTGAAAACACTCCGCTAAGAGTTCCTGGATTAGCTCGTTCAATACCATTCATAGCTTTGACGATAATCTTACCCACATCCTGACTTGCGTTTCTCAAATCCTTCCAGTGACAACCCTCTGGAATTACAAAGCTGTGATTTTCATCAAATGCAGCAAATTCCTCATCACCACCTGAAAGTTCTAATGCTTCCTGAGTTTCTTCATCATAAACATCGCTTATTCTTTTAAAGAACAAGATCGGTGTTACATAGTCCTTAAACTCATCTTGGTTAATTGGACCTCTCAAAATATTACAAGCTTCATACAAGTGAGCAAATAGCTTCTGGCTTGTTGTCTCTTCGTTTTCAGGGATAGAATCTTTCAATTCTTGATCCGCTGTCTCTGTCGCTGATTGAATCATAGATTCTCGACCTCCCGTCTTAACTTTTTTATCTTCAGAACGTTTTATTCTAACGCTCATATCATCGTGCATTTTCTCCATCACCGGAGGATATTTGTTTTCAAATAGTATCAATAGCTGCATAAGCTTCTGATCTAAGAATGTTAATGCATGCTTTCTTATATCTGTTGGAATACCATAATATGCTTCTGCAACTCCACCACAGATAGCTGCAACCGTATCACTGTCTCCACCAATAGATATTGCATTTCTAATTGCATCTTCAAATCCAGTAGACTCGAAGAAGGCCTGTAAAGCTTGTGGTACTGTTTCCTGACAAGTTTCATTGAAATGATATGTATCGCGAATTTCATCCAAAGTGAAATTCATTGGATAATAATTCTTATCAATGTAATCTCTTATTTCAAAGATATTGCTTCCCGTCTTGGCCATAAAAATCGCAACAACGGTCGCTTCAGCACCTTTAATTCCTTCTGGATGATTATGACTAACTTCTGTCACTAATCTTGACAGTTTCTTAGCTTCCTCAATACTATTAGCAGCAAAACCAGCTGCACTTACTCGCATTGCAGCTCCGTTTCCATAACTGTTATACGGCTTAGGATCATCAGAAAAAATCCATCCATAAAAGCTTCCACCGTATCCACAGTTGGGATAATTTCTACCAACGTTCTGCATACATTCAATCGCATTTTTCGATAAATCACTATAGTCTTTTTTACTTACCAATATCGCCTGAGCAATTGCTAGACTCATGATACTGTCATCGGTAGGAAAACACTTATAAGTTAAAAACTCAAAATCTTTACTTCTGTGATTATTCCATTCAAAACGAGACCCGACGATATCTCCGATAATCGCTCCCAACATCTAACGACCTCCTTAAATTCTTGCTTGAAGTCTTGATAATGTTGAAGTCCATCTATTTTCTGCTTCTTGGATGGCTTTCTTATAAACTTCAAGTTCTCTTGTATATTCCTCGGCTATTGATCTTTGTTCTTCTATAGAGGGAAGTGGAATTTCTATATTATTCAATTCCTTATAACTTATATTCATCACAGCTGTACCCTGCTGTCTAGTAACTAGCATCTTTCGTCCAAGTGGACTGTCAAAGAAGAGCTTTAAGTAAGTTGTGGATAAACTTTCGTCTGTAGCTCTAATAACTATTACATTCGATGAAGCAATACATGGATATGTCTGCTCCTCAAATATTGCTATTCTTATAGCTGTTCCTCTTGCAGGTATTAAAAGGTCACCTGTCTTAAGAATATAGTTTGTAATCTTACGATCCTCTTCATCTAAATGGTCCAAAGAGGAATAATCAATTTCATACTCACCAATATTAGAAATATTAACAACACCAATACTTCCGTTAGGATCTTTTCGATTGATTGCTTTTCCTCTAAAAATAGAAGCAACCGTTCCAAGCTCCTGCTTTTTCACATTTGACTCCTGGAATTTTATCCAATCTTCATCTTGAGCCTCAAATATTCTATCAACGTTCCAATCTCCCATATCTGTCAGCTCATCTTCGAGTACAAATGTGTCATCTTGAACTACAATCTTTTTATTTCCTGTTTTACGTGCATTTTCATCTTCAAAAACAAATCTCTTGATGGTAACTTCATCCGTTCTTCCAGTTGTAATAGTAAGAAGGAATGTCTTTACTCCTGTATTATCAAAAATCCCTGATGGCAAATCAGATATCTCTTTTAGACAATACATTGATTGCAAGAACTCTCTTAACTCTTTTACTGTTCCACCAGCAAATGTAATTTTAGCCGGTAACACAATTGACAAGATACCCTCACTTCTTAAATGAAGAGCTAAGTTCTCGGCAGCAATCATGTCATACTCTCTGCAAATAAACTCCGAGCTTTCATCAGCTTTATCTCTGACACCGAACACTGGAACAGATAAAATCAAATCAAATTTTTCAGATGTAAATTCATACTGATATATATTTGTCTGCTTGATATCAACCATGTCATTGTCGTCAAACATCTCATTTAAGACTTTGTAATAAAACGCATCAATTGTTGTCAATGTAAAATGAGAATCAAAGTGTGCTTCAACAAGCCTTTCTAAGAATGGTGAAAACTTCTCCGCTTCTGCAATGAGAACTTCTTGAAAACCATCGATGAAATTTTTTTCCATTTCATCAACAACTGACTCAGGAACTCTAAACTTTGATCTGTCATCCCCATATTCTAAAATGTCAGTCCAACTAAGTTCATCAAATCCCTGTAAAGTTCTATAGATATCAACAAATCTTTCTTTCTCTGGAAATGGATTAGGAATTTCAAAATCAGTAGCAACGCTTTCCATTAATTGATACAATTCGTCATAATCCATTTCGTTTTGAGCACAATCCTGAAGGACCATTACTTTTTTCAATACAGCTAAAACACTTTGATATTCATTCGGCGTATTATTCCCTCTTATTGCATTAAAGAATGAATACACTCTATCGATTCTTTTATCATTTTTTTTCATGAGCAGCTCCTCCTGCTGTTAGATATTCTAAACCTTCTAACGATAGAATATCATCATTCAAGTTCCTTGTCAATATATTTTGGTATTTACATACCAAATCTTGCAAATCGTTAATTTTATCTTTATCACCTTATATACAATCGTTATAAGGTGAACACCAGGGTTCATTTTTTCTCGTTATCTATCCCCTAGTGTCAACCCTGCATTATGGACCAATTCCCATAAAGCCATTTTCAAGCATAAAAATAAAGGCTTTCCAGCAGCCAATCGTACTCATTAACGATAGCTCTATGAAAAGCCTTTTATTTACTACATATTTTTTTACTTCTTAGGGTTCACTTTTGACATCAAAACCACCGTCTCAACATGCCCCGTATTCGGAAACATATCCACGCAGCACCCCTTCTTAACCTCATACCCGCTCTCCTGCAGCATAACCAGATCTCTTGCAAGGCTTGTAGGCTTGCAGGAAATATACACCATTGACTCCACACCATAGTCAATTATCTTCTTAAGTGCCTTAGGATTGATACCATCTCTTGGTGGGTCGAGGACGATAAAGTCCGGCTTGTCCTTAATGTTATCGAGAGCATTAAGCACATCATCTGCGATGAACTCACAGTTATCAAGTCCATTTATGCCGGCATTAATCCTGGCTGCTTCTACGGCTTCTGGAATTATCTCAACGCCGATGACTTTCTTTGCAACCGGGGCTAACATCTGTGCAATTGTTCCTGTTCCACTGTACAGATCAAAAATCACCTTGTCTTTTGTTGTTCCGACATAATCTCTTGCCTTTGAGTACAGGACTTCTGCACCAAGTGAGTTAGTCTGGAAGAATGAAAATGTTGTAATCTTGAATTTAAGTCCAAGAAGTTCTTCTTCAATATAATCCCTTCCGAATACTATATCTGTCTTTTCATTGATTACTGCATCGGCGACACTGTCATTGTAAGTGTGTAAGAAGCCTGTTATCTCTCCATCAAGTGACAATGCTTTTAATCTGTCTGCAAGCTCGTCCATAGGGATATCATTTACTGTAGTTGTCACAATGTCCACAAGGATTTGTCCTGTCTTTACGGCTTTTCTTACAAGCAAATGTCTAAGATACCCCTCGTGCTTCATTTTGTGGTAATAAGTGAGATTTTTCTCAAGTGCATAATCATATACACACTTGAGTATTTTTCTGTAATCATTATCCACAATCTTACAACCTGTTACTGTTACTATGTCATACATACTGTTTCTCTTATGTAAACCGAGAGCTATCGGACCATCTTTTACCTCATCGCCAAATGAGAATTCCATCTTGTTACGGTATTCACTTGATACAGGGCTTCCAATTATTCCCTCCCACTCATATTCTGTATTAATAACAGGAGCAAGAAGCTTCTTCACTGCATTTTCTTTCATCTTTAACTGTTCTTCGTACCTTACAGTCTGATATACGCAGCCACCACATTTACCAAAATGCTCACATCTTTCGTTAGTTTCTGTATCTGCCTGACAGACAACTTCAAGAAGCCTTCCTTCACATTTGCCGTGCTTCTTCTTGTTTACCATAAATTTAACTGTCTGTCCCGGTATTGAATTCTTTACAACAGCCTTTTCCTCTATAGTCTGTCCGTCTTCCTCTGTCTTAACTATTACATTTCCCTTATTAGGAAAATCCACGCTTTCTACATAACCTGTATATATGCCGCCTTTTTTCATCTTTTATCTCCAATCCTTCTATATAATCAATCAGGAAACTAACCCTGTCCTTATTCTTTATCAATTTTTTATACGAACCAATCACCAGCTAATAATTAACCGATTATCTATTCTCCTGTTATTATTATCTTTTTATAAAACAACTACGGACTAATTTTCAGCTAACCAGCCTTCCTCCCACATCACCGAACATCTAAAAAACCACTGGCTGTAAGCCAGCCAGTGGTCTTTGTCTTAATCATTCTTTAATTGGCAGAATAATTAGTTCTCGAATTCATCATCATCTTCAAAGTCTTCATCAAAGTCGTCATCATCGAAATCATCATCAAAATCATCAAGATAATCTGGTGTGAAGTATCTATAGATTGCATATACGATAGCTGCTAATGCTGCAACCGCTCCAATAACTGCTAATACTATGATAATTACATTACTTTTCTTCTTGCTCTCTTCTACATCTTTCTTGTGAAGAAGTTCATTGAGCTTGCTTGCCGCAATAAGCTCTTCAATCTTATCCTTATTCATAACAACCGCTCCTTTCAAAACACTTTTAAAGTAAATATATTGTATCACAACATATTTTATTTGTCACCATATTTAGGCTTTTTTAAGTTTTGCAAAGCCTGCAAGCATTTTCTTTAAACCATACTCATCAAATGTTACAGTTACCATATAATCTCTTGTGCCATTATCAATTGAAATTACTTTTCCTTTTCCAAATTTGGCATGGACCACAGTATCGCCAACACCATATCCAAGTCCAGATGTTCCTCCAGCACTGCCAACAGAGGCAGTCAAACCCGCTGTGCCATATGAAGCACCTGCATAACTTCCGCCTGATACAGATTTTCCACCTGCTGTCAATCTACTGCCAGTTCCACTGTCTCCAACTCCAGCAGCCTTCGATGACTTCTTTAAATCAAATATATCCATAGGGAATTCTTTACCAAAACCAACCTTAGTATTCGCCTTTCTCACTGAAGACCTGTATCCTGTTGAGGTTGAGCCGCCGATTGATACACGTTTTGGTTCTTTATAATTCACATTGCCTGAGCCGTATCTGTTAAGAGCGGCTTTGGCATTGGCTCTGATATTATACGAACGTGTTTCCTCTGAGTCATCTTTTCCTCCATATGCAATCTTACCTTTATTATATCCTGAACTATTATTTTCTATGTGCATATATTCTTCGGGAATTTCTTTAATAAAGCGTGATACTTTATTCATCTGTGTTTCACCGCGTACCATACGCATCTTCGCACTGCTTAAATTAAGTATCTTCTCTGCTCTTGTTATTCCTACATAGCAAAGTCGTCTTTCTTCCTCTATCTCTGCAGGGTCATCTGACACTATTGTCATATAACTTGGAAAAAGGCCATCTTCCATTCCTGTCATATACACAATAGGGAATTCAAGACCTTTGGCACTATGTAATGTCATAAGCATTACCTGCTTATCTGACTCATTAAGATTATCAATATCTGCTATGAGTGCAACTTCTTCAAGGAAACCGCTTAATGTAGGAGTTTCTTCCTTCTGTCGGCAACTCTCCTCATAGCTTACTATTTTGTTAATCAATTCATCTATATTTTCCTGTCTTGCTTCTATTTCTTCTGCTGTTTCGCTCTCTGCAAGACATTCTATATATCTTGTATCACTTATAACGGTTTCGGCAAGTTCTTTTATGCTCATAAATTCCTGCTTTGCCTTAAGTGAACCTATAAGTGTAACAAATGGCTCTAACTTTCCAACACCTCGTTTTATCGTATCGATATGCTCAGCATCGCACAGAGCCTGCCAGAATGTTATGTCATTCTGGTCTGCATATTCCTGAACTCGTTCAATTGTTGTCGCACCAATTCCACGCTTTGGAACATTGATAATACGCTTTACTGCCTGTCCGTCCATACCATTGTCTATAGTCTTTAAATATGCAAGTATATCTTTTATTTCCTTACGCTGATAAAAGCTTATTCCGCCATATATACGGTATGGTATATTCTTTAACATAAGCTTTTCTTCCAACGCTCTAGACTGTGCATTAGTCCTGTATAATATGGCAATATCGTTGTAATTCCAGCCGTCCCTTACCATAGAACTTATGCTGTCAACAACACCCTGTGCCTCATCATATCCATTTTCATAAAGTGTATAATTAACCTTTTCACCCTCGCCATTCTCTGTCCACAGACTCTTTGCTTTTCTTCCTATATTATTGCTTATGACCGCATTGGCTGCATTAAGAATTGTCTGTGTTGAACGATAATTCTGCTCAAGCTTTATTACTTTAGTTCCTGCAAATGTATTCTCAAAATTCAATATGTTGGTAATATTAGCACCCCTGAACTTGTATATTGACTGATCATCATCCCCAACCACGCAGAGATTGCCATATTTGGCGGCAAGCATTGATATAAGCTTAAACTGCGATGTATTAGTATCCTGATACTCATCAACCATAATATACTTAAATCGTTCCTGATAATAATTAAGTACTTCAGCATCATTTTCCAATAATTCTACTGTCTTGTATATTAAATCATCAAAATCAAGTGCATTATTAAGCTTTAATGTCTTCTGATACTCCCTGTATACATTGGCAATTCTCTTGCCGTTGTAGTCACCACCTGCCTCAAGCTCCATCTGATCCGGACTCATAAGCTCATCTTTGGCGTGCGATATCGCATTCATAATTGTTTTTTCCTTGAGCATCTTCGTATCTATATTGAACTTCTTACATATATCCTTTATAACACTCTTGACGTCATCTGTATCATATATTGTAAATGTATTGGAATAACCAATTCTATCTATATAACGCCTGAGAATCCGCACACAGGTAGAGTGGAAGGTGCTTACCCACACTTCGCCAGCCTGCTGTCCTACTGTCGCATCAACTCTCTCTCTCATCTCCCTTGCCGCTTTATTAGTAAATGTAATAGCAAGTATATTATATGGTGCTACACCACAATCATCTATAAGATAGGCTATCCTGTTAGTAAGAACTCTTGTCTTTCCAGAACCTGCACCCGCTATAATAAGAAGCGGACCTTCTGTCCTTTTAACCGCTCTTTTCTGGCAGTCATTTAAACCATCTAAATTCATATACTCTCCAATCCAATGTGTGATTATACTCACACTATCTCCACTTTAACTTACATATGCACTTAACTAAAATCAACAGTACATCTAAACTTAACCTTCACATACTGTGCATACACAATATCATAATTTAGTATAACAAATGTTCGATAATTTTAAAAGCAAAAAATCAGAAACCATTGTCTGAATTAGTATATCATTAAATATATTTATCCAGCTATGATTTCTGATTTATAGTGTATGTTCAACAAATGTATTCTTATATATCCTACTTCTCTGTTATGACTGCACTATCCATTACTAAATTCTGTGCCTTCTTAACAAGCATAGACTTAACAATAGTTTCTTTGTCATATTTATCTGTAAATGTATCTACCTTTGAATAACCGCTGTCCTTAGCGAACTGCTCAAGGTCATCCTTGTATTCATAATCTGTAATTGCAAGTCCTTCCTTTTCTGCAATTGCCTGATATACAAGCTGCTGTCCTGCTGATGCCTTAACGAATTCATCAAATGTCATGCCATAAAGGTTCTGGCAATATTCATCATTAGTCTTTCCCTGAAGTGTGCTGTAAAAGCTTATTGATTCCTCAAGCTTTGATGACTGCTGTGCAAGGAATTCCTCTGGATAACCTGTAACCTTGCATTTGTCAAGGAGCTGGGTAAGTATTGCTTCATTCTTAGCTTCTGTTATCTTAGTTTCTATTGTTCCACTGACATCATTCTTAACATGTGCCTTATATGAATCAACTGTTTCGCAGTTGAACGCACTCTTAACAAAAGCATCTGTAAGCATAGGAACATTAGCCTGCTGTACATAACTCATTGTAAGCTCGAATACAACTCTCTTGCCAGCATAATCAGAATACTTTGAATTCTCTGGAAGTGTGATTGTTATTACCTTAGTCTGTCCTGCAACCATTCCATATAATTCTTCATCTAAGCCAGTTCCTGCAACAGGGAAAGCATCCTTACCAAGTGTCATACTATAATCAGAACCAGTAAAATCATCTATTGAAAGTCCGCCTGATGTACCAGTATAACCAAATGTAACCTTATCGCCTTTCTGTGCTTCCCTGTTAACATCTGTATATGTTGTCTCACTTTCAAGCTGTTCTGCAATCTTATCATCTATAACCTGATTAGTTATGGCTGTTACATCAACCTCAGCCTGAATTCCCTTATAATCTCCAAGCTCTACATAATCAGTTGGATTGTATCCATAATCTACCTTTATCTTACTGTTACAGGCTGTTGTCATCATAACTGACATAACCATAGCTGCTGTAACAGCATATTTTACAACTTTATTCTTTAATACTTTTCTCATAACCTGTCTCCACATTAAATATTGCCGTAACACCGACTTATAAACTATACCACAATATCACATTTAAAACCAGTATTATGCAAATGTTTCACAATATTATCACAAAAAAAGGCAAAAAGCCCAATCTGATATGCTCCCGAATTACTGGAACACATCAATTCGCTTTCTGCCTTTTATATAACTGGTATTAATACCAATATAAATCTTAATTAAGCAAGCTTAGTCTTAGCTACTTCTGCTAACTTAGCAAATCCTTCTGCATCGTTTACAGCCATCTCAGCTAATACCTTTCTGTTAAGGTCGATGTTAGCTAACTTTAAACCATACATAAACTTGCTGTATGAAAGACCGTTCATTCTTGCTGCAGCATTGATTCTTGCAATCCATAACTGTCTGAACTGTCTCTTCTTCTGCTTTCTACCCTTGTAACTCTCTGTAAGAGCTCTCATTACAGACTGCTTAGCAACTCTGTACTGCTTAGATCTAGCTCCTCTATAACCCTTAGCGAGCTTTAATACTCTGTTATGCTTCTTCTTTGCGTTCATACCGCCTTTAATTCTTGCCATTTCTTAATTTCCTCCTAATAATCAATCACAGACATCCATATCTTATAAATATGGCATAATCTTCTTCATTGTCTTTACATTAGTTGCATCTGTCATAGCTGCATGTCTAAGATTTCTCTTTCTCTTAGTAGTCTTCTTTGTAAGAATATGGCTCTTGTAAGCTTTCATTCTCTTTAATTTACCTGTTCCAGTTACTTTAAAACGCTTTGCAGCTGCTCTTTTTGTCTTTACCTTTGGCATAATAATCCTCCTAATTTAATTCTCATATGGAATAAATAATATTTTAACGTTTTTCAGTTAAAAACATAGTCATGCTCCTGCCTTCTAACTTTGGAGCTTTGTCTACTACTGCAATATCACTTAACTTCTCAGCAAAATCTTCTAATATATGCTTGCTGGAATCGATATGTGCCATCTCACGGCCTCTAAATCTTAAAGATACCTTTACTTTATCGCCTTTCTCGATGAACTTTCTTGCTGAATTACACTTAGTATTCAAATCATTAACATCTATGTTAGGTGACAAACGAACTTCTTTGACTTCTATTGTTCTCTGCTTCTTCTTAGCTTCCTTCTCTTTTCTGACAAGTTCATACTTATACTTGCCATAATCCACAAGCTTACATACAGGTGGCTTTGCAGATGGGGCAATCTTTACTAAATCAACCTCTGCCTCTCTTGCCAGTTTCATAGCATCCTTAGGAGACATAACTCCAAGCTGCTGTCCTTCTTCTCCAATAACACGAACTTCCTTATCACGGATCTGCTCGTTAATCATTAATTCGCTAATAGTAGTGCACCTCCAAAATCAAAAAAAGTGGATAGTCAGACTATCCACTTTTTAATCATAATGCATCTTAATTGCTGTTTATCATGCACATTCTTAAAAATATAAACCCAAGTCGCCCGATTGCGCTAAGGTGAGAGTGGATACTCTGCTTTGTTTAACAACTATTAGAGTGTATCACTAATAATTATAGCTGTCAACTAATATTTTATATAATTATGAAAATAATTGCAGAAATTTTCAATTAAGCTCTGCAATTCCTGACAGCCTTACATATCTGTCCGATATTCTGTACCATGTTGGGAAATCCACAACACCAGTCTGCGGCATATTATTAATTCTCTGAAACTGCCTTACTGCCTCCGCTGTACGCTCTCCATATATCCCGTCAACCGTCAGTGCCGGTATTGCTGTGTAATAATCCCCTATAAGATTAAGCTGTTCCTGCAGCTGCCTTACCTTCTGCCCTGATGAGCCTATATCAAGATCTGCACCGGGCCACGATGACGGAATACCCTGTATCTGTTCAGCCGTATTAATGTACATATTATCTCCATAATAATATCTTAATATATCTATTGAGGAATATCCCTGATCACCCAGATATTTACTTCCCCATTGTGTCATCCAGTCAGGACAGCTCGATTTCTTTCCATCACAATACTGTGTTAATATCGGCTGTTTTACATTCGGTCTTGACAGATAATTATCAAATATTTCATCCACAACCTGTGAAATACTTTCAAATATATTACGTCCGTTGACCCATTTGTGGTCAAATGCAGTTGATGAGGTTATCGTAAAGTTGTAATTCTGGTTTCTGTACCACTCTGTATACACTCTGTTTAATGTAAAGGACATAATTGCTAAAATATTAGCTTCCAACGTCTGTCTTGGCCATGTCGAATATATTTCACTGCTCGCTACATTTTTAATATAATCCTTGTACCTCACATAATAATCAAGTGCTGTGGAGTCTGTAGGAACACCATCGTGCACAACTATTGTTTCTGGTATTACAACGCGGCTTAACACAATCTCCCCCGACTGGCGTACCGGCTTAATCTCGGTCTCTGGTATCTTGGCAGGATAGCTGCCATACAGCGTATTAACTGGAATTACAATATTATTCTCAGGAATCTCCCTGTTATCCTCATTCAAATACACATTCTGAATACTTGTTTCCCCTGAGAATACATCAATACCGGATATATTAATCTCCTCGTAACCATCTGCATTAACATCAATAGTGTATTCCGAAAATGGCTGGTTCTCACCTGGTTCCATACTATACTCCACCGGCGGTGTGAGAAGATCATCAAGATTAACTGCTCCTTCTGAGTCAGTAGTTATCTCATTGATAATTCTTTCAGGATTTCCTGTATATGCAAGTGAAATCCTTGCATCTGCCAATGGTGTGCCCTGCTGTTTATCATATACGTTAATGCGCATTTTCCCTTTATCTATTGCATCGGCAGGAGTTTCCATTGTATGTACATACACCATAATCTAATTCCTCTTATATTATTCATTATATTTTTGATTATTATATGTATCTTTATGAAATTTTATGAATAAAATAAACTGATATTTCCTTTAGGAGGATTTATGGCTGATTATAGAATCGCCCTTGATGCTGGACACGGTGGAAGCGACCCCGGTGCTGTATATAAGGGCAGACAGGAAAAAGATGACACTCTCGACCTTACTTTAGCTGTCGGTGACATACTTAAAAAAAATGGCATAGATGTATATTACACAAGAACTACTGACGAATACGAAACTCCATTTAAGAAAGCAACCGATGCGAATAATTCCGGTGCCGACCTTTTCGTATCAATACACCGCAATTCCTCAGAAAATCCTAACCAGTATTCGGGCGTTGAAACCCTTGTATACAGCGATACTGGTTTAAAGGCTGAGGTGGCAAGAAATATTAATAACCAGCTTGAAGATGCTGGCTTTAAAAATCTTGGTGTAGACGAACGCAAAAACCTTGTTGTCCTTAAACGTACCAAAATGCCAGCCGTTCTTGTTGAAGCTGGATTTATTAACAACGATAAAGACAATTATCTATTTGATGAAGAATTCGACAGCATTGCACAGGCAATCGCAGACGGAATATTAGAAAGCATACCATCAGGCAGGCCCGGAAATACCACTTCCAATAAAAGCAATCGCACTGACAACAATAATAATAGCAACAACAATAGTAACAACAATAATAGCAGCAACAGCCAAATGAATAACTCTGGCAGAACTGCTTCTGCCCCAATTGACAGCACAGCTATGGTTAATTCCATCCCACCTGATAACGAGGTGTTTTCTGTCCCTGTCAGTAGTTCAAATATTATGCCACAATGTCCTTGTGACAATAATGATTATGACACAGAAAATGAAGCACTTTACCGTGTACAGGTTGGCGCATACCGCAACAAGGATAATGCCGACAGAATGTTAAATTCACTTTTAATTGACGGATTTCCTGCATTTATAATATATGAGGACGGCTATTATAAAGTCCAGGTCGGTGCTTACCGTATTCTCTTAAATGCTATTAAAATGGAACAGCGTTTAAGAAGATTCCGCTACAGCACATACATTGTATATTCATAACAGATTGCTATTTAATTAACAAACATTTAAAACCCTCCAAAAGTCAGAAACAGTGTCTTACTTTTGAAGGGTTTATTTTAGGTTATTTTACATTTTAGGAGCTGTAGTTATTAATTATAGTTTATTATTCTGCTGAATATATTGTTACACCATGCCACTCAATAGATGCAATATTATCAACACTGATAACCTGTTTTAATGCAAATGATATATGCATAATACCTGCTTTGGCACTTAAATCAGAAGTTTTATTGTCAATACTAACAACTGTGCCATCTTTAAGATGTACTACAGGTGCATATTTACCACTCATGCCAAACCACTTAAAGTCTGCATTTCCTGTTCCATATATATCAAGTACGAATCCATCACATTTAAGTGTATCTATATTGATAGTCTGGTCTGCATTACAAGATGATGTAACCGATATATTAGGAGTTGTACTAAGCACACCTGTGCTGCTACTCTTAAGAACTGTTTCAAAAGACCACTCCCCTGTTGCTAAGGTTCTGGTTTCTCTTGTTTTATTATCTTCACCATTTCTGTACGTACACTTAAGATCCTTAACATCAATCGAAATGTTATGATTAACAATATCTCTTGAATCAGCATTAACATATATTAATTCTGCATATATTTCTGAACCATCATCTGACATACCATTATAATTAAGATGGTATAATGTACCTGTTGATTTGAACTGGTCTGTTTCATCACTTATTTTTATTACAGTATCTGCAAAATCAAATGTACCAATTATTGGACTTAAGGTATCATCATTAGGTATAATCGGACTTCCGTCTTTTGACTTTATAGTCAGTTCAATATAAAATCTTCCACCATTAGCAACATATTTTCCCCATTCCACGTCAACATTAGATTCTTCTGTAGATGTAACATTACCTGTATTATAGACATTAACCGAACTATCCCCGCTTATATGAGATTCAAAATTGACATTACTCTTTGGGACAAGATACTTCTGGTACGCGTATACACCAGTGTAAGTTAATCCCGAGATTGCAATCACTGCGGCTGCCGCTGCTGCTATATTTCTATATATTTTTGATCTGGTTCTCATTATGACAGGCTTATTAGCTGGCTTTGCCTGCTCAATCCACTCCTGATTAATATTGTTCATTGACTTAAATAATTTCTCACCATTCATACCAAAACGCCCTCACTTTCCAAAAACTTTTTTAAATCTTTCCTTAATCTGTGCAGTGCAACCTTAACTGAACTTTCGCTCTTTCCAAGTTCTTTTGATATAACTTTAACAGGTTGTGAATACCAGTATCTTTTGATAAATATATTTCTCTTATCAGTATCCAATGTTTTAAGAAATGTATTAATCAATTCTCCTACCATATGTTCATCACCCTCAAGTGCTTTATCAGGCTTGCCGATACACTGTTCCATCTCGGCTGTAAGTTCTATAACATTAGAGCTTCTTTTTAATGCATTGTCATGGTCTATTCTCTTGCAGATTATATGTCTGCATATAGTAGCTGAATATGCAAACAAATATTGCGGTCTGTTATCTGGAACTGATTTCCATACTTCATAAAACGTATCATTAACACATTCTCTTGCATCTTCCTCACTGTCAAGCATATTCATTGCAAGCTTCATTAATGGTCTTTGATACCGCTCCATTAATTCACGCATTCCAGATTCATCTCTGTTTGCTATTAAATCAATTATTTTTTCTTCGCTGCACACTTTATTAAATCGTCCTTAATTATTTCTTTTTGAAAGCTTTCACTTATAGAGTACGCTTTTTTCAGGATTGGTTACAGAAATGTAAAATAATTATTTTGCAAAGACTTATTGGATATTAATATTTCCTGATGCCTTAAGCTTTAAACTGTGATTCATAAAATGTATATCTGCATCGGCTGACACTCCTATTACATTATCACTTTGCATATCTATCTGTATTACCGAATTCACATATTCAGCCTGTGAATATTCAGCCATAATATATAGCGTCATATTATCCAGTCCATCAAAATCAATAACCATATTACAGACAGCGTTTTGATTGTAATATACTACGGCACTCACCTTTACAAGGTTATTATCCCTGTCAGCCTCTATATCAAGCACTACATTGCAGTCCTTTACTTCCGTGGCAAATTCAGATTTAATACTGTCCTTTTTTATGCCATATACATTTAACAACGAAATATATGGAAGAACCTGTGAATCTTTATATAATTCATCCACAAATGTATTAAAGCCATTAACTAAAGCTGTTTCGTCTATATTAATATTATAAGTGTGTTTTCCTGTTTCGCTGACTGTATTCACGCAATCCATTGCCATAACTTCATAGCCCTTCACAAAGTCAGCTAATGCAGCTTTTAAAACAGGCTTAAGCTGATCTGCATCTATATTAATATATCTTGATATATCAGCTTTAGATATTAAAAATGTATCATTAGTCAATTCAGGTATAACTACATTTATTCCATTATTATCGATATTAGCTGTAATGGTATATTCTGCACTATTCTTACCCTGCATATAATCAGCATTATCATATATCAACTCCGATATATTAATTTTTCCAGTATAGTTATTGGCACTTACATCTATGTTGTTTATATATTTTTCAACTGTGCTTTGTAAAAGTTCTCCAGATTTCAACATCGTTTTTAAAGCTTTTTTCTCTGGAGAAGCATACATTTGTGTAACGCCATATGCCGATAATATTATTGCTATTACGGAAAGAAATATTATACCAGCCACAGCACGCTTTACATTTTTCTTTTTATTCTGGCATTTCATCAGCCTTACCCTTTCTTTCATACCTTACAAACTCATAACATATATCAAAATATGTATGTTCATCACTCTGTCCTGTAATTCTCCAGTCTTTAAGCTTATCAAAATCACTTATATAAGTATCTGCTTCGTAAGAGTAATCAACCTTTGTAATATGTGCTGTATCACAATATGGAAGGAATTCTTTGTATATCTGTCCACCACCAATGACATATACGTCCTTACTATCCACATTTTTTACCTTTTCAAGCACATCTTCAACACTATGGCATACACATACGTCTTTAGCTTCATAATCTTTATTTCTTGTAAGAACAATATTCTTTCTTCCAACAAGTGCTGACTGGTTAGGAAGTGCTTCTAATGTCTTTCTTCCCATAATAACAACTTTTCCATAAGTTTCTTCACGGAACAGCTTCTTATCCTCTGGAATATCAACAAGTTCTCTTCCCTTATTAGCTATTCCCCATTTTTTATCAACAAGTGCAATTAAATTCATAGTTTGCCTCCTACCCAGGCTGGCACATATCCTTTGACACTTATGCCCTCCTGTGTGTATTCCTCACTTTCAAGCTGTCCGTATTCTCTTATAAGCTGGATTTTGCCTGCATCGCTGTAAGGAAATACTCTTTCTATTCTAATTCTGCTCTTTAATATAATATCCTGCACATCTTCCAGAAATTCATCTATTCCCATGCCTGTCCTGGCTGAAATATTCTCAACATAATCTGCTTTGCTGTCCTTGAGTATAGGAAGTTCGCCGTATTTATCACATTTATTAAAAAGTGTAATTATCGGCTTATCACCTACATCTAACTGCTTCAATGTCTCATATACTGTTGCCATATGTCTTTCGTAATCATCATTAGAGCAGTCCACAACGTGAATTATCATATCTGCATATTTCGCTTCCTCAAGTGTACTCTTGAATGCCTCTATAAGATTATGTGGAAGCTTTCTGATAAATCCAACAGTATCAGTCATAAGCACCTTTTCCTTATTAGGAAGTGTAAGTGCCCTCGTTGTAGGGTCAAGTGTCGCAAACAGCTTATCCTCTGATAATACTCCTGCGTCTGTCAGCCTGTTAAGAAGTGTTGACTTACCTGCGTTAGTATAACCTACTATAGCCGCAACCGGTGTAGAACTGTCCTGTCTGTTCTGTCTTTGCACATCTCTGTGGCTCTTAATCTCCTTTAACTCACCTGACAAATGAGCAATCCTATCCCTTATTATTCGCCTGTCTGTTTCTATCTTCTTCTCGCCCGGTCCTCTTGTTCCTATTCCACCACCAAGTCTTGAGAGTGTTGTTCCAAGTCCTGCAAGTCTTGTTGACCTGTATTTTAACTGTGCCATCTCAACCTGTATCTTACCTTCACTTGATGAAGCTCTTGCGGCAAATATATCAAGAATAACCATTGTTCTGTCCATAATCTTAGTATTAAGAACATCTTCAAGATTTCTTAACTGTGCTGGAGACAGCTCATCATCACATATTATTCCTGTTGCACCAAGCTCATCTATCATAAGCCTTAATTCTTCAAGCTTACCCTTACCAATATATGTTGCAGGGTGGAAGCTGTCACGCGGCTGTATCATCTTTCCTACTGTGACCGCTCCGGCAGTCTTAGCAAGCTCTGCTAACTCCTCTAACGACTTCTCGCAGTCGTCAAGAGGATTTAACTCTACGCCGACAAGTACAACCTTTTCCTGCTCGTCATCTGTATCATATAATGCCATATTTTCCTCCAATTAATTCTATTATGCCAGAAGCAGATGTCTTAACATATCAATCATCACAAAGCATTTATTATATAATAATCTATTATTTTGCTATGCAGTCGCTAAGATAGTTAGATACTTCCTTTTCTTCCGAATAATTCATAACATTTTCTGTTATCTCTTTTACTTCCTTACTGCTCCACGAAGCTATCTCTTTTCTAGTTTCAAGCACCCTGCTCACTGTAACAGAGAACTCATCAAGTCCAAAATTAAGAAGAAGTGGTATCATTCTTTCATCTGCCGCCGCTTCTCCGCACATTCCTGCTTCTATACCTGCATTATGTGCACACTCAATTATGTGTTTAATACTTCGTATAACGGCTGGATTGAGTGCAGAGTAAAGATAAGCAACATTCTCATTGCCTCTGTCAACAGCAAGTGTATACTGTGTCAAATCATTCGTACCGATTGAGAAGAAATCAACCTCATGTGCCAGTACATCTGCCATTATTGCCGCGGCTGGTGTCTCTATCATAACACCTATCTTTATGTCCTTATCATACTTAATGTCTTTCTTGTCCAGATCCCTGCATATACCATTTATAATCTTCTTAACTGCCTGCACCTCTGTAACAGAAGTTATCATAGGAATCATAATTCTTATATTGCCATATGCACTTGCCCTTAATACAGCCCTTAACTGGGTTGTAAATATATCTACCCTGTCAAGGCAGAACCTTATGGCCCTGTATCCAAGAAATGGATTTAACTCCTTTGTGAGTCCCATATAAGGAATATCTTTATCTCCGCCAATATCAAGCGTTCTTATCGTAAGCTGTCTGCCATCAAGCACAACTGCCGCTTTCTTATATTCGTTATACTGCTCCTCCTCTGTTGGGAGTGCCTGCTTGTTCATAAATAAGAATTCCGTCCTGAAAAGTCCGACACCCTCAGCTCCAGCCTTTACAGCTTTAGCAGCCTCATCAGCATTGCCTATATTAGCAGCAAGCATTACTTTTCTGCCATCCCTGGTAACAGTCTGTTTATCTATATATTTTTTAAGTTCCTTAACTCTTTCATCATATGCTTTTTTCTTTTTATTATATATCTTAAGAGTTATAGGTGTAGGATTGACGAATACTTCGCCGTAAGCTCCATCAACTATAACCTCCTCACCCTCTGCAATTTTACTGCATATATCCTTAACACTTAATACAGCAGGGATTTCTAATGCTCTTGCAAGAATTGAAGCGTGTGATGTATCTCCACCTTTCTCTGATATAATACCGGCAATATGCTCTGTATCCATATTAGCTGTCATAGATGGATGGATTTCATCGGCAATAATAACAGTATTATCAGAAAGCTTAGTAAGATCAATATGCTTCTGTCCCTGCATTATTGCTATAAGACGCTGTTTCATATCTTCAATATCGGCTACTCTCTGTGTCATCGTATCATTGTTAAAGCTTAAGAATATGTTCTTTAACATCTCACAGGTATCTTCAACCGCAGCTTCTGCATTAAGCTTGTCATTAGTTATAGCACTTATTACACCACTGGTAAACTCAGGATCTCTTATAAGATATTCCTGATTTTTTAATACAAGAGCATTCTTATCATCACCATTAAGCTTCTGTGACAACTTATCCACAAGCTCATTAGTTTCCTGTATGAACTTTTCCACAGCCTCATTGAACTTATCAACCTCAGCTTCTGTATCCTTAATCTTAACACGGCTGACAGCATTCTTACACTTATGGATAATAAGTGCTTTTCCTATACCAATTCCCTTAGATGTACCTATACCTCTTAACATATAGACCCCCGTTTCCGCGTACATTTACGCATATATGTTACCAAGCTAATCACTGGTTAAATACATACTTTATCATATTAATCAATGTCTCACTTGTATCTCTTGAATATATAACCTCTCTTGCCGTTACAGGTTTGTCAGTTATTATATTATCAACACCTTTATTAGTAAGATTCTTTATAGAAGCGTCATTATTAACAGTCCACGCATATACCTGCTTTCCTGAATTATGAATAGCATCAACAACTCTCTTAGTAAGGAACGAAGCATTGACGCTAAAGAAATCCACGTCATCTATCTCATAGAACTTTCCATAAGCCACCGATAATATATACCCGACTTCTATTTCCTCATCATAAGACCTAACAGCCTGCAATGCACTATAATCAAATGAGGTGATAACGCACGAATCCTGCATTGAATATTTCTGTATAAGCTTTACAACCTTCTTTGCTACCTCATCACTGTTATCCGCCGTTTTAATCTCTATATTAAGTTTAATCTTTCCTTTGGCAAGCTGCAATACTTCTTCAAGTGTTGGAACTTTCTCGCCCTTGTACTGCTCTGAATACCAATACCCGGCATCAAGTCTTTTAACTTCTCTTAAAGTAAGCTCCGTAATATTCTTTAGAACACCTGTAGTCCTGTATGCTGATGTATCATGCATAACAACAATATAGCCGTCTTTGGTCATCTGGACATCTAACTCTATAACATCAGCCATATCTTCAATCGCCTTACTGAATGACGCAAGAGTATTCTCAGGTGCATCTACTGAAGCACCTCTGTGGGCAGTTATATCCGTATTGTGGAATATAGCCACTCTCTCAAACGGATTATTATTAAATGACCCAATTATATATATAATATCAAGCACTATGGATAATGCCAGCACAACTGCATATATTATCCTGTTGACCCTTGCTGAACCTTCGTCAATATCCACGAATTCAAATTCAATATCATCCAGATCGGAATATTTATAATACATATATGAAATCATTGAGAATGAACAAGGTATTGATATAAACACAAGAAAAATCTTCACACCGGCCCTCAATTCCCTAAGAACTGATAAATATACCGCACTTCCAAGATAAGCCATATCCAACAGCTTAACACCGCCTATAAGTATAAGCGAAATAACTGTATAGAACACTGATATAGCTACAAATATTGCAAGATTATATACAATAACAGACATAATTACCCTTAATCTGTTATTTCTTACAATCTGTGAGCTTTTCTTATATGACTGTCTGAAATTCTTCCCCTCCATCATATATATATTAAATGAGAAAATGCCTCTTATAACATAATAATATATAAGAACCATAACTATTGCCACAAGCATATATATCATATACCTGTTTCTTCTCATCGTACTTCCGATAAGATTGCTCAATGTATCTGAATATATAAGATTAGCGACAATTGTAACATTTATAAATATAATCGAAATAAAGAAAAATAAAAAAAGCGGTATGCTTTGAATTCGGATTAAATTTTTAAGACGCAGGTACGCATTATATATATTATCAATTATAGATGCGTTATTACCTTTTCTCTTAGTTTCAAAGCACACAGCCAAATATGCCATCTCGTAAATGCAGTAACCGACAAACAGTATAATGCCTGTAAACAAAGCTATAATAACAACAGGGTTTGTCAGTGCCTTTACAATATATTCATTTGTTAAATATCTGATTCCTGCAACCTTCATACAAAGATTAATGGCGGCAGTTAATATAGGATATATAACTGCTACTGCCAGTAACTTATATGTCAGTTCAAACAGAATTACGTGTCGTTTGCTCCTGCGAAGCAGCCTGACATTATTCTTAAGACTTTCTAACATTGTCCACCCCGCTGATTATCTATGAAAAAACCTCTGAAGGCTGCCAGCACTTGAAGCCTGTGCAACTACACTTTCCATTTTCTTATTAGCAATTCTCTTAGTAAAATGGTAAGAGAAATCCACAACATATGATATAACAAGCACAATTGATAACACTGTAGTTACCCTCATATCCATACTGAATACAACACGTTCTACCATTTTATTGAATACACTAAATATAAGAACTGCTAATAACCCCCAGCCAAGAGTGCTTTGAAGGCATATTATTCCTTTATAATTAAATCTTAGATGGTCGTAATTCCACCATACTTCACCGAAAAGCTTCTGCATAAGTCTTGCTGTCATATACTCAAATATTGTCGCACATATAGCACCAGCAATGTATAAAGCAGGGTAATTACCCTCAATTGGTGCAAATATATGAAATGCTATAAACACGCCAAATCCATATATAACGCAGAACGGAAGCTTGGCAAAACCCCTGTTCTCCCAATATCCAAGCTGTTTTCTTATGACTATACATTCCATAGCCCAGCCAAAAAAACTATATATAAAAAACCATACCGCTAACTGGTTAACATTCATTTCCCTAAATGTAATATCAAATATATTATACATATTAATACAACTTTCTTTCATCATTACCATAATGGTTATCTTTTAACATTATTATATATATTCTTATATACATAATAAATGCAAATGTCAATACTGCTGCACACACTATCATTATAACATATTGAAGATTAACCTGCATATGCGGAAATGCAACTAAAGCAAGCATACACACATACAATACTGCTGTACATACCTTGCCATACCATTTAGCACCATCTAATCTCCTATTCGCCCTTTTCATAACTACAAGACCCATAAGTGCCATAACTACCTCTTTGACAATAAGATATACAGCAAGTATGCACATATATGGAATATTAATAGCCAGAGTAACTAACATTGCAAGCTGCATAAGCTTATCTGCTGCCGGATCAATAATCTTACCCAAATCAGTTATCATATTACAACGTCTTGCTATCTGCCCATCAAGAAAATCTGTTATCCCCGAAAGCATTACAACAAGTGTCGCAACATAATAATCCACTGGTTCTTCTGCCGTAAAATAAAGATATACAAACAGCGGAACCAGTGCAATTCTTATATAACATAAAATATTGGGGAGTTTAAAAAGATCTTTAACCTCAAACTTAAACTTCATTCAAAATCCTCAATTCATACGAATATCTATAGATATCACAAGTGAAATCCAACACTTCTATATATAATATCCTATATAATAATACCCTTTATTGGCACAATTATAAAAGACTTTCAAGTGTCTCCTTAACTGCCTTAATAAAACCTTGTGTATTAAGTGTTACAGGATTACCTAATGTAGTAATAAGTGCTAAATCCTTAGTCATCTTACCATCTTCTACTGTCTTGATGCAAGCCTTTTCAAGTGTATCTGCGAACTTTGAAAGCTCTGGAAGTGAGTCGAGTTCTCCTCTCTTTCTTAAAGCTCCTGTCCATGCAAATATAGTAGCAATAGGGTTAGTAGATGTTTCTTCTCCCTTAAGGTGCTTGTAATAATGTCTTTGAACTGTTCCATGAGCAGCCTCATATTCATAATATCCCTGTGGAGATACCAGAACTGATGTCATCATTGATAATGAACCAAATGCTGTTGCAACCATATCTGACATAACGTCACCATCATAGTTCTTGCATGCCCAGATATATCCACCTTCTGAACGGATAACTCTTGCAACTGCATCATCTATTAATGTATAGAAATACTCAATTCCTGCTTCCTTGAACTTATCAGCATAATCCTTATCATATATATCCTGGAATATATCCTTAAATGTATGATCGTACTTCTTAGAGATTGTATCCTTAGTTGCAAACCAGAGATCCTGCTTAGTTTCAAGTGCAAAATTAAAGCAGCTTCTTGCAAAATTCTCAATAGAATCGTTAAGGTTATGCATACCCTGAATAATTCCTGCCCCCTTAAAGTTATGAATAAGCTCTCTTGATTCGTTACCCTGCTCATCTGTGTATACAAGCTCTGCCTTGCCAGCTGCTGGAATCTTCATCTCTGATGCCTTGTATACATCACCATAAGCGTGTCTTGCTATTGTGATAGGCTTTTTCCAAGTCTTAACATATGGCTCAACACCCTTAACAATAATAGGTGCTCTGAATACAGTACCATCTAATATTGCTCTGATTGTTCCATTAGGGCTTTTATACATTTCCTTAAGGTCATATTCCTTAACTCTTGCTGCATTAGGAGTGATTGTAGCACACTTGACAGCAACACCATATTTCTTAGTTGCTTCTGCTGAGTCAACAGTAACCTGATCATTAGTTTCATTACGATGGACGAGTCCAAGATCATAATACTCTGTATTAAGGTCTACATAAGGTAAAAGCAGTTCTTCCTTAATAAGCTTCCACAATACTCTTGTCATCTCATCTCCATCCATCTCAACGAGTGGTGTTGTCATCTTAATCTTTTCCATTACTAATCCTCCATATTGTGCATTTAATATTGGAACTATATCCAAGCTATTATTAAAATTTGCCTACAATTATAAAATATTTTTATTACTTTGTAAATGCCTGTTTTGCCATAACAATTATCTTGTATTAAATATCCCAGTTTGCTATAATTACATAATTGATTTACATAGGGTTTGCCATTTACGGTGGCTGTTATTCTAAATACTGCCGTATATGTTGTAATATTCGTGTAAACATTATTAATATGCAGGTTTTATTGTGCCTGTATTTTAAAGGATTATAGTAATAAATCACATTTAAGAAAGGACGGTTTTGTAATATGTGCGGATTTGCTGGATTTACAGGATACCTTGAAAATGGTAAGGATGTACTTACTGATATGATGAATAAAATCATCCACAGAGGACCTGACAGTGCCGGTCAGTATATAGACGACAAGGCTTATATGGGCTTTAGAAGACTTTCAATCATCGACCTTGATAACGGAAGCCAGCCTATGTTCAACGAAAATAAAAAGATTGTTATCACATTTAATGGTGAGATATATAATTATCAGGATTTAAGAAAAGACCTTATTGAAAAGGGGCATATATTTGCGAACAACTCTGATACAGAAGTTCTTATTCACGCTTATGAAGAATACGGTGAAGATATGTTAAATAAGCTTCGTGGTATGTTTGCATTCGTTATATGGGACAGTGAGAAGGAAACTCTCTTTGGTGCAAGGGATTTCTTTGGAATTAAGCCTTTCTACTACACTGTAGTTGACGGCAACATTATATATGGTTCTGAGATTAAGAGCATATTGGCACACCCTGCATATAAGAAGGAAGTTAATGATGTTGCTCTTGAAAATTACCTCACATTCCAGTATTCAGTGCTTCCTGAAACATTCTTTAAGGGTGTATACAAGCTTATGCCAGGTCACTGCTTTACTTTCCATAATGGAGAAATCAACATAAAAAGATACTGGGAGCCTACATTTGAAGCTGATGAGAGCAAGTCTTTAGATGAATTCGTCAAAGAGATTGACGATGCTATGCACGACTCAGTTGAACACCACAAGATTAGTGATGTTGAGGTTGGTTCATTCCTTTCAAGCGGTGTTGACTCAAGCTATGTTGCCGCTACATTTAATGGTGACAAGACATTTACAGTTGGATTTGACTACGAAAAATATAACGAGATAGATTACGCTAAATCCTTATCTGAGAAAATCCAGATAGACAATTATTCTAAGCTTGTATCAAGTGAAGAATACTGGGCAGCTATCCCTAAAATCCAGTATCATATGGACGAGCCTTTAGCTGACCCTGCTGCAATTGCCCTTTACTTTGTAAGCCAGACAGCTTCTAAGTATGTTAAGGTTTCAATGTCAGGTGAGGGTGCTGATGAGTTCTTTGGCGGATATAACATTTACAAAGAACCTCTTGATACAGCAGGCTATAGAAAGCTTCCAAAGGGACTCCGCAAGTGTCTTGCCAATGCTGCACAGGCTGTTCCATTTAAGTTCAAGGGCAAGAATTTCCTTATAAGAGGAAGCAAGGATATTGAAGAACGCTTTATCGGTAACGCATTTATGTTCAACGAAAAAGAACGTGCCAGGATATTAAAGAACCCTACTGGAAAGTATAACCATAAAGAACTTACTAAGCCATTTTATGACAAGGTTAAAGATAAAGATGATGTAACTAAAATGCAGTATATAGATATTAACTTCTGGCTTATCGGTGATATTCTTCTTAAGGCTGATAAGATGAGTATGGCACACAGCCTTGAAGTAAGAGTTCCTTTCCTTGATAAGGAAGTATTCAATGTAGCAAGAACTCTCCCAACTAAGTACAAAGTTAATAAATCTAATACTAAATACGCTATGCGTAAAGCTGCTAACCAATATCTTCCTGATATGGTTGCTGAGAAGAAGAAGCTTGGTTTCCCAGTGCCAATCAGAATATGGTTAAAGGACGAGAAATATTACAATATGATTAAAAAAGCTTTCACAAGCGAAGCTGCTAACAAGTACTTCAACACAGATGAGCTTGTTAAGTATCTTGATGAACATAAAGAAGGCAAGGCAGATAATTCAAGAAAAATCTGGACAGTATATATGTTCCTTGTATGGTACAATGACTTCTTTGGTGACTCAGAATATGCGGCTTAACTACAAGACTGCGGTTATAGCTGTAATTTTTCTGAAATTCAGGATTTGAGAAAAATTTCAAGAATTAAATATAAAAAATTTCAAGAAATTCAGTATTTTAAAGAAAATCAAAAGAAAACATCTTAATTATAAATAAAAAACTGTCCTGTTTAATGATTGGATTAATATGAGCTAATTATATCTGCTCACTTTATCCAATTCATTAAACAGGACAGCTTTTTTATTACTCTACATTCTTTAATGCTTCATCCATAGGTATCTTCTTTATCTTATACATCATAAATACTGAAATCAGAGCATACACACCGATATTCAGCACGAACATAACTACGAACAGATATGGTGCATAGTAGCAGGAAATCCAGCCGGACATTTTCTCCATAAATACCCTGAACAGGCTATTCATAATTACAACTGATAATGCAATATTGATAACAACTGATATGACAACCACTATTGTTGTTGAGGTGACATACAGCCTGCTTATCTCACTGTTGGAATAACCTAATATCTTAACCATAGAGATTGATGTTGAATTCTTCTCAACAATAAGCTTAGTTAACAAGAACATTAATACTGCAAATAATACAACTGCAAAGACTTTAATAATTCCAAATACTTCTCCCATAGAACGGTCAAGCTGTCTTGAAACCTTAGTTAAATCATCAAGTGTAATCTCTGTTGCAATATATTTCTCATCAATATCAAGCTTCTCTGATGATAAGTAGCCTGAATAGTAATCATCCTCTTTGTCGAATAGATTTTTAAAATATCCTTCATCCATAAATACTGCAAATGCTGATGGATAATCATACATATCCTTAACTGTAAATGTATATTCCTTGTCCTCATATTTCTCTTTGAGCGTTATCTTATCACCCTTATTAATCTTGAACTTTTCAGCATAGCCGTGTGACACATACACTTCACCATCTTTAAGTTCACTACTGTTAATGTCAACATATTCGCTGTCATCAGCAATTCCGTATATCAATACATCTTCACTCTTTAAACGTCCCTCAAGTGTTGAAAGTGTCCTGACACAGTATTTCTCTGCGGCCTCATTATCCACCTCGACCGGAACTTTCAATACATACTGATGTTTAGCTATAAGTTTGTCCTGTATCTCATTCTGGTAATGGTCAAGAAGCGGGGTCATCATAATACCGAACAGAAGGAGTATATTGGCAAATAATATACCCACAAATAATGTAATGTAATTTGGCATATTCTGTATAATTATTCTTAAACGAAATCTGTTAAAGAACTTGAATCCTGGCAAATGCACAGCTTTCTTCTTCTGTCTTACAGCCAAGTCCTTTCTTAAGAACTTAAGTGGTGAAAGACGAAGCCTGTAACCTATGAGCAATACATTTATCACTACCATTATTATAAATGGAACAACTGTTGTTAATACAAATGCTTCACCATTCCAAAGTGTTGTATAAGTTGTAAGCGAATAACTCTGATAATATGTATCTACAAATATATCCTTAAACCATGTATATCCTAATATGTTACCGACAAGTGCACCTGCTAATGTAACAATAATCGGTAGAAGAATATAATGTAACAACAGCTCTCCCCTTGTATATCCCGAAGCTCTTAAAGTACCAATAACATTAGCTTCTTTGAATATTGTATTATTAGTTGTAACTGCAAATACAAATGCCATAATAGCTATAACAACATATAAAAGAACTATCATCATAGCCTTGTCGCTTCCCATATCATCACCGGTAAAATGTATCGCCTGATTAAGATATCCTGGAATATAATTAGTAAGTATAGCATTATTAGATATTACTTTCATAAAATCATCTGCCATCTCTTTTTCTTCTATATCGTCTGCAGGCTTATTATCATATTTCCACGAATATACATAATGAATATGTGTATCATCATACATATCAAAACAGCTCTCTGACACTACACCAACACCGAATTTTAAAGAGTCAAACATTGTATCTGAGTTGTTCGAGAAAAGACAGCTGTAATCAGATAATGCAACATAACCTGTTACTTTAAGTGCCCTTGTGCCAACATTAATTATGTCGCCGATTTTAATATTATTATTGACAGAATACATTCTATCCAATGCAATCTCGTTAATATCCTCTGCGAGTCTGCCTTCCATAACATCAACTTTATCAATATCATCTCTATTAATATAGAAACGTATTGTGCTCTGGTCGTCTTCTCTTAACTTCTCATTATTGTGTACTTTTAAAGTTTCTTCTTTATAGAAGTTCTCATATATAGTAACATTTTCTTCTTCCAGCCTGTCAATCAGCTTATCATCGGCCTTGGAATACAATTCAAAATTACCATCTTCTACATTATATTTATCAAAACTCTTATTATATGTATCAAGCACGCTTCCATCAGCTATAAGAAAACCACTTATAAGCCCTATAACAGCTGTCATAAATATAAATATGACTATATATTTTGCAATTTCACCAGTAAATTCTCTTGGCAATCGTTTAATTAAAGGATTTTTCATATCTAACTCCCATTATATAATATTTAATCTACCATTCAAGGTCAGCGGCAGATACCTTATTGTTATTAACTATATTATCTCTTATCTGTCCATCTCTTAACTTGATAACCCTGTCAGCCATATTCTGGATAGCATCATTATGTGTAACCATTATGACTGTGTTGCCGTATTTGTTGTTGACATCTTCAATAAGTTTTAAGATTTCCTTAGATGTGTGGTAATCAAGTGCTCCTGTTGGCTCATCACATAATAATATGTCGGGATTTTTAACAATAGCCCTGCCTATTGCAGTTCTTTGCTGTTGTCCGCCAGATAACTGGTTAGGAAGCTTATGCCTGTGCTCATACAGCCCTAATGTATTAAGCAGTTCGTTAATATCAAGCGGTGAATCACTAAGATAAGCACCAACCTCGATATTCTCCTTAACATTAAGGTTAGGTATAAGATTATACATCTGGAATACATAACCAAGGTGCTTTCTTCTGTATCTTGTAAGCTCTTTTTCTTTCATATCTTTAGTCTTTTCACTATCAATGCTTACATATCCCAAATCAGCATCATCAATTCCACCTATTATATTAAGAAGTGTTGATTTTCCCGAACCAGATGGTCCAAGCAGTACGCATATTTCCCCTTTTTCCACTTCAAAATTAATTCCCTTAAGAACTTCTACTTTATTAGAAGTACTGCCATATGATTTTTTTAAATCTTTTACAGTAAGAAACATATAATTTTCTCTCCTTCATATTTAATATCATTAAGTTAGTCTAACCTAACCTTTATTAGTATTATAATATCAATAACATAAAAAAGGAACACACCAAATGATAAAATATATCAATTAGTGTGTTCCTTTTTATATTTTTAGTAATTTATATTCTGGGATTATTGCTTCTTCCAAGCAATACCTTTGCGGCATTATAAATTTCTATGCTTAAGATTATTACTTATGCTCCTCAGCTAAAGTTATATTCTTCATACTATTCATACTGATGAAAAGTGTTGATGTATTATGTAAAAGTGCTGATGTTGTTGGCTGTATTACACCTAATACACCAAGTGCTATAAGTCCTGAGTTGAAAGATACTATAGTTCTGTAATTACGGTTAATCTTCTTAATAAGATTGTTGCTTAAATCCTTAAGATATACAATCTGCCCTAAATCATCAGCACTAACTGTAATGTCTGCAATCTCTCTTGCTATCTGAGCACCATCACTTATTGCAATACCAACATCTGCCGCTGACAATGCTGGTGAATCGTTAATACCATCACCAATCATTATAACCTTACGTCCGGCAGCTTTTTCCTTCTCAACAAATGAAGCCTTATCTTCTGGGAGTACTTCTGAATAATATTCATCTACACCAACCTTGCCTGCGATTGCCTTAGCTGTACGTTCACTATCTCCTGTCATCATTACAACCTTAGATATTCCAAGCTCTTTAAGTGAACTAATTACCTCCTTAGCCTCTGGTCTTACAGGGTCTTCTATACATATAACCGCCGCAAGCTTATCCTCAATTGCAAGATAAAGGTGTGAATATTCTTCTGGAAGATTATCAAACATTTCCTGTCTGCCTTCAGGCACAGTACAGCCTTCATCTTCAAATACAAAATGATAGCTTCCTATTATAGTCTTCTTATTATTTATAGTAGTTGATATACCATGTGCAACTATATACTCAACCTTTGTATGCATTTCTTCGTGGCGTAAGTTCTTCTTAGCTGCTGCATCAACAACTGCCTTGGCCATAGAATGTGGAAAATGTTCTTCCATACAGGCAGCCATTCTTAAAAGCTCATCTTCACTATCACCACTAAATGAATATACATATTTTACTGTTGGTGCAGCCTTAGTAAGTGTTCCTGTCTTATCAAATACGATAGTATCTGCAGCAGCTACTGCCTCTAAGAACTTACCACCCTTTACTGTAATATCATTCTGTCCAGCCTGTCTTATTGCTGACAATACTGTTATTGGCATAGCAAGCTTAAGTGCACAGGAGAAGTCAACCATAAGTATTGATAATGCCTTTGTTGCATTTCTTGTAAGAAGATATGTGAGTGCTGTTCCACCTAATGTATATGGAACTAATGAATCCGCAAGATGTTCAGCCTTACTCTCAAGACCAGACTTAAGCTTCTCTGACTCCTCAATCATCTTAACAATCTTGTCATACTTACTATTACCGCCACTCTGCTTAACCTTTATTGTGAGTCCTCCCTCCTCAATAACTGTTCCTGCAAATACAGCACTTCCTATATTCTTGCTTACCGGCACTGCTTCACCAGTAAGTGAAGCCTGATTAACCATAGCTTCACCAGCAACTACAACTCCGTCAAATGGAATAACATTACTTACATGAACTATAATTTCATCACCGTTCTTTATCTCATTAACAGGGACTAATACTTCTGTATCGGCTGTCTTAAGCCATACCCTGCTTACATTAAGTGACATAGTCCTTGCAAGATCTCCTACCGACTTCTTATGTGTCCATTCTTCCATAATCTCACCGATTCCAAGAAGGAACATAACAGAACCTGCGGTATTGAAATCATTTCTTAATATAGAAACACCGATTGCTGTCGCATCAAGCACAGGTACTTCCATCTTTCCTTTAAGCAATGTCTTAACACCGTTGCCAATATATTTAACCGACTTTACAGTTGTTACAACATTTCTTACAGATATAGGGAGGAACAGCTTACTTGCTGCTCTTAAGAATACCTTATTAACCAGCTTGTCCTGATAATAAGAATTCATCTCTCTTCCTGAACTGTTAAGCACATCTTCAGGAACTGCCACCTGTGAATATGTAAAATGCTTAAGTTCATTAATAATCTGTGCTTTATCGCCTTTAAATTCTATAACAGCATCACAAGTCTTTTCATATACTTTGACAGAAGTCACTGTTTCTATATTTTTAATATAATACTCTAATATATCTGCCTGTTTAAAACTCATATGCTTCATATCCATATGAACTCTTAAACGTCCTGTCATACTGTGTTTAATATAAAATTTCATATTCTGCCTCTTAGCACTTATTCCAGCATATTATTACTGCTCTGTGCTTTCTGTTTCTTCTGATACTTCGTTTAATTCTACTGTATCATCTACAACTTCTTCTGCTGCTTCTCTCTCATCGTTGATAGCCTTAGCCTCCGCATAGATATCACCAGCATTCTCCTGAATTGTTGTTGCTGTCTTCATTACACACTTCTTAGCACGAAGAACTGCTGCTGTACAGTTCGTGTATACCTTCTTGGCATCCTGGCTTGATAATATCTTAATTCCTGCTGTACCAAAAAGTACACCTGCTGCAAATATTCCTGTCTTAACTCCATCGATTTTCTTAAATACGTTTTTCATCTTGTCCTCCATTTCCAATTAACATCTGCCCGATGTAATTGACTTTGATTTTTGTTTAGGTATTATCTTATACCATACTTTTTAGTTTTACCACATATTTTTTATTAATTGAGAAACTTTATCAAAAACAGGAGGGGCATTATTATAATGGCCCTCCTGTTATACTCTTAACTGTCTTACTGTCTATGTAACCACAAGCTGTTAAACCCTTCTGCACTATCTGGTTCCATTTGCTGGCTGACAGATTGATTACTGAATTATCGTCAAACTCAACTGTGTATGTGTTGTTCATATTACATTCACTTCCACACGATACACGGTACATATTTCTTCTGTTAATAGCACCAATCTCCTCAAGTGTATTAATCATACGGTATACTGTAGCTGTTCCAATATTAGGATCAAGCTTTGATGCCTTATAATATATTTCTTTGCAGCACGAACATTCTTCATTAAGAATAATGTCTAAAAGCATCATTCTCTGTTTCGTTATTCTGCATCCCCTGTTTCTTAATCTTTGCAGAATTATGTCCTTCTGCATTTCGCTTCTTTCATAGCCAACTACTTCAGAAGCATTTTTATCACATGAATAGTATTTCTGCATTAATGCCTCCTATCCTAGTGGCAGCCTCCACAATGACCACAATCTCCACCGCATGAATGTTTGCCATTCTTCTTACCTTTAACCATTGTATACACAATAGCGGCTACAATTACCACCAATACCACCAATACGATTACTGTACCCATATTAATCCTCCATTCTTACACCAACTCTGACATCTGCCGCTATATCTGATGAATAAAATATATATCCAATCCGCCACTTAGTGACGGATTGAACACTTATATAATTATGATTAGGAAGTAATCTTAGTTAGCTGCTGCTTTCTTGTATTCTTCCGCTTCCTTTGTTGGTCTGAATAAAAGATAAAGGAAACCGGCTACTAATACAAATGCTACAACTGTCCAGATACTAAATACTCCATCAGCGATAAGGCTTCCGATATTGTAGATGCAAAGTGATACTACATATGCAAATCCACACTGGTAACCAATTGCTATCCAAGTCCATTTAGCACTGTTCATCTCTCTCTTAATAGCACCGATTGCTGCGAAGCAAGGAGCACAGAGAAGGTTGAATGTAAGGAATGAGAAACCTGCTAACTTAGTAAATGCAAGTGCAAGTGCTGCATATGGAGATACATCTCCACCACCGTAAAGGATACCCATAGTACCAACGATATTTTCCTTAGCTACAAGTCCTGTGATTGAAGCAACGGCTGCCTGCCAGTTACCCCATCCAAGTGGAGTGAATATCCAGCCGATTGCATTACCAATCTTAGCTAAAATACTCATATCAATTTCATCTTCTGCTAACATTCTGAATCCGTCATCAGCAAATCCAAAGTATGTTGTGAACCATACAACGATTGTAGAAAGAAGGATAATTGTACCAGCCTTCTTGATGAATGACCAGCCTCGCTCCCACATACTTCTAAGTACGTTGCCAACTGTTGGAATATGATATGCAGGAAGTTCCATAACGAATGGTGCTGGATCTCCGCTGAATAACTTTGTCTTCTTTAAAATAATACCTGATACGATAATTGCTGCCATACCGATGAAGTAAGCTGATGTTGCAACCCAAGGTGAACCACCGAAGATAGCACCTGCAATCATAGCGATGAATGGTGTCTTAGCACCACAAGGTATAAATGTTGTTGTCATAATTGTCATACGACGGTCTCTTTCGTTCTCGATTGTACGGGAAGCCATAATACCTGGAACACCACAACCTGTACCAATAAGGATAGGTATGAATGACTTACCTGAAAGACCGAATCTTCTAAAGATTCTATCCATAATGAATGCGATACGTGCCATATATCCGCAAGCCTCTAATATAGCAAGTAATAAGAATAATACTAACATCTGAGGAACGAAACCAAGTACAGCACCAACACCGGCTACAATACCATCAAGGATAAGACCATTTAACCAATCTGCACAACCGATTGCATCGAGTCCGTCACCAATAAGAACTGGGATACCAGGAACCCATATGCCATAATCTGCCGGATCTGGAGCTGTACCATCATATTCGATAGCGAGGTTAATAGCTTCTTTAATATCATCAGCATCTGCTGTGAAATCTTCTGTTGCAAGTGTTTCATCATCTTCTACAGTATAATCAACTGAATCTGATGACTTAACCATAGACTTAAGAGTTGTAAGAGCCTTAACAGCAGCTTCTGAGTCATAGTCTTCTGCTTCTGTATCAATAGCATCTGCTATTGCTTCGCCCTTAGAACCAAGGCTTTCTACATATGCTGCAATGATTTCATCTGAGTCACCATATTCTTCTTCTACTTCTTCATAAGCTGAAGTACCGATACCGAAAAGGTGGAAACCATCACCAAATAAACCATCGTTAGCCCAGTCTGTAGCTGCTGTACCAACTGTTACCATAGCAATGTAATATACTAAGAACATAACTACTGCGAATATAGGAAGTGCTAATATTCTGTTAGTTACGATTTTATCAATCTTATCAGATGTTGTAAGCTTATCCTTAGAATGAGCCTTCTTTACACACTCTCCGATAATTGATGAAATGTATGTATATCTTTCATTGGTGATAATACTTTCTGTATCATCATCAAAATCTTTCTCAAGTTTATCAATCTCTGCTGTAACATCAGGTACACTAGACATAAGCTGTCCGATTTTGTCATCTTTCTCTAATAACTTGATAGCGAAAAATCTCTTCTGTTCTTCTACTACATCAAGACCAATCTTATCTTCAACTGCTTCGATAACAGATTCAACTTCATCACTGAATTTATGTGCAAGCTTATTAACCTTCTTAGACTCAGCAAGCTTTACAGCCTTTTCTGCCGCTTCCTTAATACCAGTTCCCTTAAGAGCTGATATTTCAACTACTTCACAGCCAAGCTTCTCTGAAAGCTTTGCAATGTTAAGTTCAATACCATTCTTAGCTAAAAGGTCGATCATATTAACAGCCATAATTACCGGAATACCAAGTTCCATAATCTGTGTTGAAAGATATAAGTTTCTTTCAATGTTAGTACCATCAACAATATTGATGATAGCATCTGGTCTTTCATTAATAAGATAATTTCTTGCTACAACTTCCTCTAATGTATATGGAGAAAGTGAGTAAATACCTGGTAAATCCATAATGGCAACATCTTTATGTCCCTTTAATCTACCTTCCTTCTTCTCTACAGTAACACCTGGCCAGTTACCTACGAACTGGTTAGAACCTGTAAGAGCATTAAACAATGTTGTTTTACCGCAGTTAGGGTTACCTGCTAATGCAATCTTAATTGACATTCTTTTACCTCTTTTCTTAATGAGTTAATAATTAGTTGTAACTTTCTTCATTTAGATTATGCTTGCTATAATTAGTTAATGCTAACCTTTTGGCAAAAAAATAAATATTAATTTACCTCTATCATAGCTGCATCTGCCTTACGAAGTGATAACTCATATCCTCGTACTGTTACTTCTATTGGATCTCCCAATGGTGCAACTTTTCTGACATAGACTTCTACGCCTTTAGTGATTCCCATGTCCATAATTCTTCTCTTAACCGGACCTTCACCATTAAGCTTAGCAACTTTAACAGTCTGACCAACAGCAACTTCCTTTAAAGTCATCTTAATCTCTCCTTCTCATTAAAATATTGTGAATATCTATATAGAGGCTTGAAACTCAAGTCTTTATACCATAATCTTTGAAGCCATATCGCTTCCTATAGCTACTCGTGATTCTTTAATATTAACTATAACATTACCGCCAGTCTTAGAAATGACCGTCACTATAGCTCCAACTACAAAGCCTAGATTCTCAAGAAATCTTCTCGTCTCTTCTTTCCCACCAATCCTTGTGATTGTTGCTGTCTCTCCCTCACCTATCATTGATAATGGCATAACTTATCACTCCTATCTGTATCTATGTTGATAATGTTTTTCATTTGCTACTGTGTTAGTATATACTAACACTTATTAGATGTCAATTACCATTTTAAGAAAATTTTCATATTATTAATTTTCACATAATAACCGCATACATATACAGTAAAATTAATATGTATGCGGTCATTACTCACTTATTAATATTATATTGGGAAGTGTCCAGAATAAATATGTCACTTATTAATATATTCATTATATTACTTTACATTACTTTATATTATGCACATATCTGATTATACGCATACTTTAACTATGCATATTCTTAATTGTACATACACTCTGATTATGCAAGAGAAGCACCAAGATCCTTGCAATTACTTACAGCTTCATCATCAGGAGCTTCATTACAGATTACCGGGTCACAGCTAAGGTCAGCACCAGCATTCCTGCTTCTTTCTGCCCAGTCATCCATCCATTCTCCGCTTCCCCAGCCGTAAGAACCAAAGAGTGCTATCTTCTTTCCTGAAAGTGCCGCTTCACAGTCTGTAAACATCGGCTCAAATTCTGACTCTTCAAGATTTTCTGCTCCCATAGCAGGGCATCCGAAAGCTATTCCGTCGAATTCTGCAACCTTTGCTGATGAGAATTCTGAAGCAGTGAATAATGTTACTTCTGCTCCTTTTTCCTTTGCTCCCTCAGCAACAGCATTGGCCATAGCCTCTGTATTACCTGTTCCGCTCCAATATACAACTGCAACTTTACTCATTATCATTCCTCCATTATTGCTTTAATTTAATGCTTGTGCACATATATGTTGAGTGAATCATATATTCACGGTCAACTGATTTAATGTTCGTCCTCCTATAAAGACCTTCTGATATACCTCAGAACATTTCTTAAATCTTGCAAATGTTCTGACACTTTCCTGTTCATTGTAATATACCTTCCACACACCACAACATTTGCAGTTCTGTCCTTTATTAAAAATGAACTCCTTTACATCTTCTACAGGATATCCAAGAAATAAACCTATCTCGTGTGGAAAACAGGGCTGTGTCATAAGACGTTCCTTAAGTGTATTAATACATGCCTGTATACTTCGTTCTATGTATCCATAGCTGGATAATATATTCCATACATCATCATTATTGACTGCCTTAAATAACATACTTGGTCTGTATACATATATCAATGAACTCATATCTGTCTTTCTTAAGACTTCTATATATACGCCCTTCTCGTTAAGGTTCATATTGGCAGTCTTAATCTCAGAATTGAATTCATCTTCTGATACAAATCTATAATTAAAAAGATTAGCCATCTTAATTCCAGCCAATGTAGGTGCACATTCTTTTACAATCTCATTCTCCAGCTTTCTAAGCATATAATCTCCATTCCTTATATTAAGCATTACTCTGCCTGCTGTCTGTGTCAGTTATAATTAGCAGGCCTTTCCGTCTGCTACATATTCCTGAAGAACTGCATTGAGTGATGAAGCACTGCTTGAATGTGAACGCACAATCCTAATGTCCTTGCTCTTTGCTTCTGTAACAGCACTATGTACCATTTTGTGTGATACTGTGTTAGTAAAAAGTATCATAAGGTCAGGGTTGCCAATTTTTTTGCCAAAGCTACTCTTCTCCTTAACAAATACCTTAGCCTTACAGCCGTGCTGTTTACATATCTTCTCATATTGACATACCATACATTCGTTACCACCAATTATAACTACACTCATATTAGTCCTCCTTATCCTGCGAAATAGATATATAGTATACATCTCACTGTTAGTTTTATTCTAACTTATGTTAGTTGTTACTAACCTATGATTTTTAAATAAACGGGTCTGGGACCCGTTAAATAAATATAAAGGCATATATGTTAGCTGTTACTAACTATCATTATAATAATCTAACTTAATTATTTTGTCAACAGCTTTTTATTACTTTTTATTATCCTGATTCTACATAAAAAACTCCTGATGTACACTATACAAACCTTTGTCAGTCAAGGCTTACCCGTATAATATACATCAGGATTTTATAATTTACAATATTCTGTTCTTACGCACAGATAGTTATTCTATTTACTTAAAGTACTTAACACCTGACTCGAATATCTTAATATCCTGTTCTCCATAGATATTAATAGCTACCGAATCACCACGTCTTTCAGAATGTGCCATCTTACCTAAGCATCTTCCGTCCGGGCTTGTGATACCCTCAATAGCCATATATGAGCCATTGACATTCCATTCTTCGTCCATAGATACATTGCCTTCCGGGTCACAGTACTGTGTTGCTACCTGACCATTTTCAAAGAGCTTATCAAGCCATTCCTTAGGTGCAACAAATCTTCCTTCACCATGTGAAGCTGGATTGCAGTATACTCCGCCAAGCTTTGCTTCTGCAAGCCAAGGACTCTTATTAGTAACAACCTTTGTATATACCATCTTAGAGATGTGACGGTTAATTGTGTTAAATGTAAGTGTAGGTGAATTAGAATCCTGTCCTGTTATCTTGCCATTAGGTACTAAACCAAGCTTGATAAGAGCCTGAAAACCATTACATATACCAAGTGCAAGACCATCTCTTTCATTAAGGAGCTTCTCAACTGCTTCCTTCATCTTAGCATTACGGAAGGCTGTTGCAAAGAACTTAGCAGAACCATCTGGTTCATCACCTGCTGAAAATCCACCTGGGAACATAATAATCTGTGACTGGTTAATTGCTTTTTCAAATTCATCAACAGATTCTCTTATGCTTGCAGCATCAAGGTTCTTGAATACTTTGACAATAGTATCTGCACCAGCTCTCTCAAACGCCCTGGCACTGTCATATTCACAGTTAGTACCTGGGAATACTGGTATAAATACTGTTGGCTTCGCAACCTTATTCTTGCATACATATACATTGCCCTTTGAATATACAGGTGACTCAACCCTATCAGTTTCCTTAGAAACCTTTGTTGGGAATACACCCTCTAATGTATCTTTCCATACACTTAATGCTTCCTCAATATTGATTGAAACATCTTCATATGTAAACTTAGCTTCTTCTGTTACTGTACCAACCTTAGTATAAGCTGCCTTAATCTCTGAAAGCTTAGAGCTGTCTACTTCTGCTACTATACAGCCATATGCTGGTGCGAATAATTCTTCCTTTGATACAGATGGCTCAACAGCAACACCAAGCATATTACCAAATGCCATCTTGCTTATTGCTGGAACTAAGCCGTTAGCATCAAGAACATATGCAGACACAATTGCCTTGCTCTTAATAGCTTCGTGGATAGATGAATATAATTCCTTAATCTGTGAGAATACAGGAAGGTCATATTTATCTCTTTCAATGTCAAATCTTACAAGTATATTGCCAGCTTTCTTTAATTCAGGTGTGATAATATCCTGCTCTTTAGCTACATCAATAGCAAATGAGCATAATGTAGGTGGTACATCTATATGTTCAAATGTTCCTGACATAGAATCCTTACCACCGATTGATGGAAGTCCTAAGCCAATCTGTGCCTCATATGCACCAAGAAGTGCTGCAAATGGCTGGCTCCATCTTGAAGGATCTTCTGTCATTCTTCTGAAATATTCCTGATATGTAAATCTAATCTTGCTGTAATCGCCACCAGCCGCAACAATCTTAGCAACCGAGTCTGTTACTGCATACATAGCTCCGTGATATGGACTCCACTTAGAAAGATATGGATCAAATCCATAAGCCATCATAGTTACTGTATCGCACTTGCCCTTAAGCACTGGAAGCTTGGCAACCATAGCCTGTGTCTCTGTAAGCTGGTACTTTCCACCAAATGGCATAAGTACTGAACCAGCACCGATTGAACCATCAAATCTTTCAACAAGTCCCTTCTGTGAACACTCGTTAAGGTCTGCAAGTGTCTTAAGCCATCTGCCCTTAACATCATCTACTGGCTTAGCTTCAAGGTAATTAGCCTTGTCATCTGGGATATCTACAAGTACTGATGTCTCCTGATGTGCACCGTTAGTATCAAGGAAAGCTCTTGAAATATTAACGATATCCTTGCCTCTCCAGTTAAGTACAAGTCTTGGTTCTTCTGTTACAACAGCAACTTCAACCGCTTCAAGGTTCTCCTCTGTGGCATACTCTAAAAATGCTTTAACATCTGCTGGGTCAACAACAACTGCCATTCTTTCCTGTGACTCTGATATAGCAAGTTCTGTTCCGTCAAGACCTTCATACTTCTTAGGAACTTTATCTAAATCTACTGTAAGACCTGCTGCAAGTTCACCGATTGCAACTGATACACCGCCTGCACCAAAGTCATTACATTTCTTAATAAGCTTAGTTACTTCCGGACGTCTGAAAAGTCTCTGCATCTTACGCTCTGTAGGTGCATTACCTTTCTGAACCTCTGCTCCACAAGTCTCTATAGACTCCTCTGTGTGAACCTTAGATGAACCTGTAGCACCACCACAGCCATCACGTCCTGTACGTCCACCAAGTAGGATAATAATATCTCCTGGATCAGAATTCTCTCTCTTAACTGCGCTTCTTGGAGCTGCCGCTATAACCGCACCAATCTCCATACGCTTAGCAACATAATCTGGGTGGTATATTTCTTTAACATAACCTGTAGCAAGACCAATCTGGTTACCATATGAGCTGTAGCCGTGAGCTGCTTCTGTAACAATCTTTCTCTGTGGAAGCTTGCCGTGAAGTGTATCTGCTACCGGAACTGTAGGGTCTGCCGCACCTGTGATACGCATAGCCTGATATACATATGTACGTCCTGAAAGTGGATCTCTTATAGCTCCACCAAGGCAGGTAGCAGCACCACCAAATGGCTCTATCTCTGTTGGGTGGTTATGAGTTTCGTTCTTGAAGTTTACAAGCCACTCCTCTGTCTTTCCGTCAATCTCAACAGGAACAACTATAGAGCAGGCATTAATCTCATCAGACTCTTCCTGATCTTCAAGCTTGCCTTCTGCCTTTAACTTTTTCATACCCATAAGTGCTAAGTCCATAAGACATACGAACTTATCTTTTCTGTCTTTATATATAACAGCTCTGTCAGCAAGATACTTATTGTAAGTTTCTTCCATAGGAGCTCTGTAATATCCGTCCTTAAATTCTACATTCTTTAATTCTGTAGCAAATGTTGTGTGGCGGCAGTGGTCAGACCAGTATGTATCAAGAACTCTGATTTCTGTCATAGATGGATCTCTGTTCTCTTCATTCTTGAAGTAATCCTGAATGAACTTGAAATCCTTAAATGTCATAGCAAGACCAAGTGAATCATATAATTCCTTAAGCTTGTCCCCGCTCATATCCTTGAAGCCATCAAATACAACAACATCTGCTGGTGTATCAAACTTAGTAACAAGTGTATCTGGAAGCTTCTCATCAGCTACTCTTGAATCTACCGGATTGATACAATGGTTTTTAATCTTAGCCTTATCATCATCTGTAAGCTTGCCTGATATAATATAAGTAGTTGCAGTCTTAATTACAGGAGTTTCATTCTCATTAAGGAACTTAACACACTGCTCTGCCGAATCAGCTCTCTGGTCGAACTGTCCCGGAAGATATTCTACAGAAAATACAAAATCATCATCTGAAGCCTTAAATTCATTCTCATACACATCATCAACAGGTGGTTCTGCAAATACTGTTGTAAGTGCTTTCTTATATGTCTCATCAGAAAGATTCTCAATATCATATCTGATAAGCACCCTTACATCTGTAATTGTCTTAATACCGAGATAACCTGTGATTTCATCGTGTAACTCCTTTGCATTAACAGCAAAAGGTTTCTTTTTCTCAACAAAAACTCTTTTAACGCCACTCATTTTAATTATTTCCTTTCTTAATCAGCTGTACTCCTGTCACTACTATTTCAACAAGAATGTAAAATATTTTATCATATCATTACTAAAGAAACAAGACACAAGAACAATGTTGTGTATATTTCTATATTGTATACACTATTCATGCATACGTCTTATAATCTTGTATACAACTTCATTACCCATAACAAGAGGGGCTGTATGTGCAAAGAATACTATACCGTCTGTCGGTGATAATATCTCACTCTTGACATATCCCTCACACGGATCAATAACCTGACCTATTACCTCATTATGGACAACCGGATCCCCCGGTTCTTTAAGCCTTTTGTAAAAACCTGCATCATATGTCTTAACGGCTGATAAATCATACTCGTTAATGACACTTGCTATGTAACCGCTGTGATTATTATATTTTAATATTCCCATTCTCGTAAGAAATCTTAACACTGACGATACTGCCTGTCTTGCAGACTTTTCATCAACCATATCTGTGCTGTTCGTATATATCGAAAAAGCATTTGTTCCATTCATCTGCCAGCTATAATTAAGCGTTGCCGTATCCATAGGCTTTGGCTTTCTTATAACAACATACTGCAGTCCAAAAAGATTGGCAAGGCTCGCACTCTGATAACCCGTTTCCATCATACGTACATGAGGTATGAAATCTCCAGGCATATAAAAGCTTGCAAACTGTATTCCATAGCTGTAGCCCTTACTGCTTTCAAATATTGCAGCAGCTATCTGCTTGGTAGTATCTCCCGCTTCATCACCAGGGAACATTCTGTTAATATCTGTATTATCTACAGGCCAGAACCTCTTTTCAACATTCATAGAAAATCTGTTAGCTGACGGAATTACTAAAATCTCGTGGTTATGCGATATTGCACCTCTCATTTCAAGGTCTTTTAACACCTTTATAAGCTGTGAGCATATATATAACTGCTGTATCTCATTACCCCTCATAGCACCGACTATACAGGCTGATTTCTCGCCGTGTCCAAATCTGTAGCCTTCTATCTCAAAATTCTCTCTGTATATTCCCTTAAGACTATATAAAACTTCTTTTTTCATTACACCCTTCCTCCGTGTACTCTCGCAAGAAGTGCCCCCTTGTATACAACTGGATTTTCCCTCAATGTGAATACAATACCATCTACCGGAGATTCAATATGCTGGATTATCCTTCCCTCTATTGGCTCTATTATGTCGCCTATGGCATCTCCCATATGGATATTGCCACATGAATTAATAGATGGAACAAATATTCCGCTTTCCTTCGCTGTCAGGAAATTAACTTCCCCCTCTGTTGAGATAATAGGCTCTCTGACAGCTATTTTATTATCAGCCTCTGGTATTTCCCATATTCCAAGATTACTCATAAGGTTAAATATTCCATCAATAAGCTGCTGGCTGTATTCCCTGTTAATTCTGTTACCAACGCCCATCTCTGCTACAAGCGTAGGTACACCAAGATGATTAAGGCTGTATGCCAGTGTCGCATCAAGCACTGTTATTGATGAAAATATCCATACAAAATCCGCATTTAACATCTTTGCAAATGGAAGCAGTCTTTCCGCATTTTCTTCATTCAGTCTTACCTGCGGCATCTCTCTTACAAAAATATTGCTTGAATGAATATCAAGACAGAAATCACTTCCAATTATATCGTTGACAATTCCTGCCGCAACACTCTCTGCCACAGCTCCATTATTATCGCCTGGAAATACTCTGTTCATATCAAGCTCAAACATAGGAATTCCCCTTGAACCTGTATCTATTCCAAGGGGATTTACATCTGGATATATATCTATAATTCCTTTTAATCTTTCCAGATTATTATTAACACGTCTTATGACTTCGTAGCACACATACTGCCCATCAAGCTCATCACCATGTATTCCTGTAACAATAGATATTCTTGGAACAGGCTCGCCAGCATAATCTTTCGGTGTGAGCCTGTTCTTCTTAATAACCATTCTCTCATGTACAGGAAGCTCTATTGAAACAACCTCTTCTATCATAAACTAACCTCTGTAAATATATTCTCACTACATAGAATCATAATTTCTTATCAATACACCCTGTGAAGTCTTCTTTAAAGCAATATGCGTAAATACGGTACTAGGAACATACGTCTTATCGCCCATAAATACACGGCTTCCTGGATATATATTCTTATCAATCCTTACAACTGCCCTGTCTGACTCCCTTACAAGTGTATAAAGATTACGGCTTTTTTCTTCATACTTGGCTTTCTCTGCTGTCTTAACAATCTTTGACTGCAACAGCTTTCTGTTAAGTGTTTCATCAAACTTATCAGAACCTGCCTTCTTTAATATATCAAGCTTCTGTAAAGCCTGATTAAATCTGTCTATCTGCGTATCTATATCCTTAAGCACCATAAGCACCTTGGCATATTCACTGCTTATCTCCTTAGTTACACCAACTCTTAATACAGTCTTAGAATAAGACTCACTTCCACAACCTCTAATAGATATACCTCTTACGCCTGTGACATCTCCGCCTATTACAGAACCCCTCTTGCCCTCAAGATATATTCCACCATATGCCAAAGCTGTTGTATTAAGCATATAATCACACTTTATATCACTATGGCTTATAATATGTGCATTCTCGAAAAACCTTGCTGATATATTGCCCATAGCTTCAATTCTTCCGTTCTCACCTGCATTAACACCATCCTGGATAATAATATCCTGCCCTGACCATATATCTGCATCTTCAACATATCCGCCTATGTATATATTACCCATAGCGTGTATCTTGACACTGCCTCTGACACTTCCGTTAATCTCTACGTCACCATTAAAATCTATGCTTCCTGTTCCAACATCAACATCACCGCTGACATTATATACATTACTTACATTAAGGTCGTAGTTACGATATTCTACTTTGCCGCTTAACTGGGCATAATAAGACTTGCCGTCCTCTGACACTGTAAAGCCCTTGCCTCTTAACTTAGGTCCTGGTCTTCCTGGCTTTGGAACTAAAAGCTTTCCAAATACGTCATATCCAAATTCACCCTTTGTAGGTTCTATATACTCTGCAAGCTTATCATCTTTATTAACCTTCTCAAAAAGCTTTACATTAAAATAATCAACAGAACCATCTTCTCTTAATGTAGGCTTATTATCTCTTTCATACTCTGAATCAAAGAAGAAGTTGTAATAACCATCAGTACCGTTAACTGCACTTTTGCCTTCTGCTACCACGATTTCAATATCGTACAGCTTATTAAGAATAACTTCGCGTATTCTCGCTTCATTAATTCCTGTACGCACACCTGCCTGTGAAAGCTTGTCTGCAATCTCCTCGTATGTATAAGCTTCATCACTGCCTATGCCATTAAGGACTATACTTGCTTTCATATGATCATTATCAACATTGACAACTACTTCTTTGGTATTTAACTGTATCTGTTCTCTAAGTACATCATTCAATTCTGACTCCTCCAATCAACCATAGCACATTGTCTTATGTCATCTTTATAATCGAATTCCCCTTATATGTATGTCCTTAATTACTGGTCTTTATATACTAATAATTCCGAAGGATCAAGACCCCTCTCAAGCATTATTCTTATCTGCTCCATCTGTCTGCAAGTATATCTTGCATCGGCGTATACGCTTACATCTACACCACTCTGAAGTCCAAGCAATATCTCCTGACTTTGAAGTTCATTAAGCTGTGGTTCTTCCTGAACCTTGCCATCATTCTCAATCTGTTCTCTCATCTCTTTCATCTGGACAGCATTGATAAATGGATCTGCATATGGACTTACGTCTATTCCTTCTTCTTCTCCTAATCTTATCTGTTCCATCTGTCCTGAGGAGAAACCTATCATATTATACTTGGTAATATCTATTCCAGCCTCAAGTCCCAACCTTAACTGTCTCATCTGGTCTGCTGTATATTCGTGAAGCATATACTTGGATACATCTACACATTTTAACAATCCTATTCTAATCTCGTTAAGCTGGTGTGCATCGAAATTCTCATCAACAAAAAATGTTAAATCAACATCATCTCTCTTAGCCAGTCTTATCTGTCTTAACACCTCTCCAGAATATCCAAGCTTTGCATATCTTGTAAGATCAAATCTGTACTTTAATGCAAGACGAATCTCTCTCATAACAGAATAATCGTACTTTGGATTGCATATAAGCGATAAATCAATACCCTCTTTTATACCTTCTTTAATCTGCTCCATCTGCATATAATTATACTCTGGATCTGCCATGGCACTTACATCAATCCCTTCCTCAAGTGCCATTCGTATAACCTTCATCTGCCTTGAATTATATTCGGGACTGGCATATATAGAAATATCAACGCCATTATCATTACCTTTAGTAATCTCAAGCACCTGAAGTTCGTTAAATCCAGCTTTCTTCCATTCATCTATTCCCGCATGGGAATCCGCTAAATTCCTGATTTCATTCTCTCCCATAGTTCTCTCCAATATAAATAATCATATAATTAATTGTCACAGTCCGTATTTATACTAAAATAATAGCATATGTCTGACAATTTCTCAACATATTACTTGCCGAATTTCACCGTAATCGACAAATTTCCTCATAATTCCCCATATGCCTTATAATCTCCAGAAATCCTCAATACATTTTCCTGTATTATTAATATCTACAGGGTACACTTTATCCCATTCCCTTGGATACTGCATCTGGTATTCCTGTGTCATAAAACGGTCATCTAACAGAAGTATTATACCCTTGTCATCTGCAGTTCTTATAACTCTTCCAGCCGCCTGCAGCACCTTGTTCATTCCCGGAAATACATACGCATACTGATAGCCATTCTTACCTATACTGTCAAAATAATTTCTTAATATATTACGCTGTCTGCATATCATAGGTATACCTGTTCCTACAATACACGCCCCTATAAGTGACTTATCCCTTAGGTCAATTCCCTCAGAAAATATACCGCCAAGCACACAAAAGCCCGTGACATTTCCACTTGTATTATCCATAAATACTGACAAGAAATTCTCTTTATCGGCTTCCGTCATATTATTATCCTGTATCAATACATTTTCTCCCTCAGAGAGATGATAAATGTAGCTTCCATCCTCAACATCGTGCAGATCTATAACATTGCAGGCATATTTTTGTATATATATATCATACACCTCTCTCATATAGCTGTAAGAAGGAAAGAATATCATATATTTGCCTTGCTTCGACTGCGTAAGTGTGTGGATATAACCTGCAATCTTGGTGTACTCATTATAATTACGCCTCGCATACCTGCTTGTAACATCACGTCCAATAAGTACTCTCTTATTATCAGTATCAAACGGCGAATGTGCATACACAGCATAGTCATCTGCATTTCCTGAAAGCATTTCCTTAAAATAATTCACTGGAAGAAGTGTCGCCGAGAACATTATTGTCGATATTCCCTGACTTAATCTCTGCGATAACTGTCCTGACGGGTCGACACAGTACAGATGAAGTGCAAAGTCACCGTCATCGATATGCTCAGCATATATAACATACTTCTCATCTATGCAGTCATACATATTAATAAAATGTCTTATCTTAAAGAAGAATTCTATTATCTCATCGCACACCGGCTTTCCTTTATTCTTATCCAAGAACTTCTGCATATACGAATAACACGATTGCAGATTAGCTAAAAATGTGCCACAGTAATCATCTATTATTATATATTCTTTATCACAGGCTCTCTTTAATTCAAGAAGATATTTGTTGCATTTTTCAAGGTATGAAGTCAGCCTTTTGTCCATATCCTTAACTACTCTTTTGCAGGCAAGAAAATCTTCCTTGACAAGCGTTGCACTATACATCTCCCTTGCCCTGTCAACAAGATTATGTGCCTCATCTACAAGAAATACATAATTGCCTTTGCCGCCATCACCAAAATATCTCTTTAATGAAGCATCTGGATCAAAAGCATAATTGTAATCGCATATTATTCCATCGCACCAGTATGAAACATCAAGCGACATTTCATACGGACACACCTTATGCTTCACTGAATACTGCAATATCGTATCCCTGTTAATTACAGCTTCATTAGTGATTATATCGTAAACAGCTTCATTTACCCTGTCAAAATGCCCCCTTGCATACTCGCACACCTCTGGATTACAGTTGTGCTCATCATGATGACATATTTTATCCTTCGCCGTCAGTGTCACTGTGCGAAAATGCAGTCCTGCATCTCTTAGTATCGCATATGTTTCCTCGGCTACCGTTCTCGTTATTGTCTTGGAGGTAAGATAGAATATCTTGTCAGTTAAGCCATTACTGCACGACTGCACGGCTGGATATACTGTTGATATAGTCTTTCCTACTCCTGTCGGTGCCTGTATATATAACACCTTCTGTTCTTTTACCGTGTGGTATACACTCGCAACCAGCTTCTTCTGCCCCTCACGGTACTCAAATGGAAAATGCAGTTTCTGAATTGAAGCATTCCTTTCTGCCCTTTCATCAAATACATAATCCATCCACTTTTTAAAGCCAGCTACAAGTTCTCTGTACCATTTTATAATTGACTCACTGTCATATTGCTCTTTAAATCTTACTATTTTCTCAGTTTCTGTATTACAGTAAGTAAGCTGTACATTAATGCTCTCCAGATTATACCTTGTTAAATATATATAAGCGTACACCATAGCCTGTGCCTTATGCACATACACCGGCTCTTTAAGCTTTCCTACATCTGACTGCATAGTCTTAATCTCATCAATTGTAACCTCACCTATCGGCAGCTTATTGCCATCCTCATCTTCCTCAATGTCAGCTATTATTCCGTCTGCCCTGCCCTCTATTCTAAGCTCGTATTCAATTCCACCCTCTGATGTCAGCTCCTCTTTATTCCTAAGAAGCACCTCTGCCCTGTAATTAGAACCCATAGAGTGCTGGATTTTCCTGTGAAGCCTCGCACCCTCCTGCATAACCTTAACATCAGCAACACCTGTATCCCTGTTATCAATATCCCCACCAAGGCACATAAATTCAACCAGATTTCTTACTGATATATTAAATGTATTATCTTTAATTACATACATATCTGTGCCTCCTTATATATCATATTTCTGCGTATTTTTTGCGCTAATTATATCATAATTTTTGCGCAGCCTTTCAGCGCATATAAAGTTCCGCAAGGAACTTTTAAGATGAGCACTTTTGTGCTCATTATATCATAATTTTCTTTTTATCTACCCTATACTCACGAACCCGTGCTTATCGCACTCTTTCGTCCTGCTTCGCACGACTGTTCGTTCGTTAATGGCGCAAGAAAAGTAAATGTCTGCTTCGCAGCCGCTTCCTTTTCTTTTGCGCTCATTATATTAAAATTCTTCTGTGACGTTATAGACATACCCATTCTTTACTCTGCCAGTACGCTTTACTATCTCAAGATAATTAAGAATATTAAGCGTATATCTTGACGCTTCAACACTGACCCCAGCCGCCATGGCAAAGTCTTTCACCGTAAAATCTTCCTTCAAATCCGCTGGAACTAACTGCATATAATCCTCTATCCTGTCAAACTTTACTATTCTTCTTATCCCAACCGGTACTCTGTCATATCTTGTTGAACCTCTTTTCTTATCATAACTCCAGCCGTTAAGAAGCTTATATTCTTCCATATCCATAAGCACAAGATTGATTGAAAGATTAGGATTTTTCAGATAGCTTTTTATCTTATATAACTCGTAAAATGCATCATATTCCGTAAAATGTCTTGGCGACTTTCTCCTGCCCTGAACCTCTCCATTATCAGGATTAACCCAGCTTAACCACTTGTTAAATGGAAGCGGATACACCACAGTAACGTGGTAATCTTGTAGAAATACCGAAAGCTTATCCCTCAGTTTATTAAGCTGGCGTGTCTGTATCTCTATTATTCCTTTGTCATTATATATATCAGCATAATAACCGCTCATAGCGACCTCGTGCTTGTCCTCATCAGGCTCATAATACAGCTTAAGGACAGCGTGAAGTGTCTTTTCTGACAATGTCCCTATCCCTTTGTTATTATGTGCCTTGCCAATTATCTTATCTTTAGCATTAACAAATGCCTCGTAATCTTCATATTCCGATGTTTCATATAATATATTGTTCAATGTTCTGTCCATAACCTGTCTAGTAATGTTATACTTTTTTTAATTCATTATAAATCAGAACATATATTCTTACAACAAAAAGCAGTAAAAGCTTTTAATATATATTCTCATTACATATCTACTATGTATAGAGAATATATTTTACTCTGTTACTTATGCTTTTACTGCCTTTTATTTATTATTTATTATTATTTTTCTTAAAATGTGCTATTTTAAGTGTTGCAATAAGTCCCCTTAATGTGTCTGCCTGTGTACTCATATCCTGACTTGCAGCGGCACACTCTTGTGATGTGGCAGAATTAGTCTGTACAACATCATTGATAGCTTCTACACCATCATCAACCTGCTTAATTGCCTCTGTCTGTGTATTAAGAACATCTGCAATATTATTAACTTCATCAACTATATGTCTTGAATTGTCCACTACTGCACCAAGCTGGGAAGCTGTATCATTGGCAATAACCATGCCCTTCTCGACTGCTGCAACAGATGTATCTATTAATGAAGCTGACTCCTTGGCAGCTTCTGCACTCTGTGCCGCAAGTGCTGATACCTGATCTGCAACTACCGCAAAACCTTTTCCTGCATCGCCAGCTCTTGCCGCCTCTATAGACGCATTCAGTGCCAGAAGATTAGTCTGTGAAGCTATCTGGTTGATAGTTTCTATTATCTTGCTGATTTCCTTGGAAGCCTTTTCAATTTCACTCATTGATGTAACCATCTCGCTCATCTTACCATTGCTCTCATAAAGCTGTGTTCCAAGTTCATCTACCCTGCCACTTATTGCTCTGGCGTTCTGTGAATTCTGTGCAACTCTTTCTGATACACTTGCAAGGGAAGCTGTAAGCTCCTCAACAGAAGCCGCCTGATTAGTCGCTCCTTCTGCAAGCTCTGTTGAGCTTGCGGCTATCTGTTCTGAACCTTCTGCCACCTGGTCAGCTACTCTTTGAAGGTTCTTTACAAGATCTGCCATACTTGCTTCAAAGCTCATAAATGCATGTAATATTTCCTCAAAATCACCCTTCCACTCAACTTCTGGCTTAACATCAAAGTTACCATGTGAGAATTCCTGCATTGACCTTTTAATATCATCAACATATGAACTTAATGTTCTTATTGACTTACGCAGACTGTGGGCTAATGTTCCTAATTCATCATCTGAATGGTATGTAAGCTCACTGTGCAGGTTACCATTAGCAAGGTCTTTAGCTACATTATCTATATCCCTTAATGGTTCTATTATCATCTCTGTAATCTTAGCACCTATTTTCTTTGATATAAGGCTCGCTATTACAATAAATAACACAATAGCCACACCGCCTATGACTGCCACAACATTGCTTAACAATATTGCCTGATCCGCCTCTTTGTTGGTTTCATCCTCCATTTTATCCGCAATACTCATAAGATTGTTAAGTGCAGGTGTACATACTGTGTGGATTTTATTCTTGGCACTTGCAAGGTCGCCCTTTTCAATCTGGTTAATTATATCGTAACCGATATTGCCCCATTCATTAAGTGCTTTAACATACTGGTTATACAAATCATCATCTATTATATTGGTATTCTTTATAATATCAAGCTGTGTCTGGGAGTCTGTAAGAACTGTCTTAACATTATTCTTATAATTCTCATAAGTTGAACTGTCGTCATTTAATGCCATCTCTCTTATATTGCGGGCAGCAGAACTAATATCTATAATACTTTCTTTAGCAGCATTATTTGCTTTCTGAGCCCCTTTTACATAAGAATTAAATCTTATATCCAGAAGAGATAAACCAATTATGCTTACGATTCCTGATAAAATCATAAATTTAATTACAGTAGCGTAAATGCATTTTATTTTGTCGTGTAAATTTAGTTGGTGTAATTTAGATATCATTCTTGTACATCTCCTTCTTTAAATTGATGGGGGTGGAAGATAGACGGACCCCGGACGCGTTGTTAAAGCGAATAGAAGCAACAAAGACACGTTTGCACTGCGTGTCGCTCGCAGCGGTACTAAGCTGCCAGTTGGAACTGCCAGCTAAGGACCGGCGGCTCCCCAGCGTCTTCTTATGCTTCTATCAGCTTTAGCATCGCTGGCTGTCTTTCAACCATTGGTATATTTTGTTTTATTTATTAAGTAGATTTTATAGCATAGTAAAATATATTTGTCAATATATTATATTTGAATAGCTTTAAAATATATTTCAGTGGATTAGGAATGAAATAGAGATGGGGGATTTTTGCGTAAAAAAACAGCCGGACAATAGATTTACGAAAAGGGGATGTCCCCTGTTACTGGACAAGCCAGTAAAGCGGGGACTGGGGATCGAGGCTCTATTGTCAGACTGTTGTGGTTATTGTCACCTATTTATTATCTGATTATGATTTAACTATTTGCTGTCTGTTTATGGTGGACGATAGATATTTATTATTTATCGTCTATTTCTTCTAGTTCCAGTTCTTCAGACTCATTGTATTCTTCGGGGAGATCTTTTGTGGTTGATGACTGATATGGGACGGCATCATCAGATACTTCTTCATCTATATCTTCTTCTAAGTCATCATATAAGATATCTTCTTCATCATCTTCAAGTTCCATATCGTCTAAGTCTTCCTCGTCTATATCTTCGTCTTCGTAGCCGTCCATTGCTCCTACGAAGGCTTTTTTGCTCTTTGAAAGCTTAATGCTTAAGGCTATAACTACAACTATTAATGCTATTATTACAACAGCAAGGACTGCTAATATAACGAATATATAACTGCTGACTGTATTAAATGCCTTATCACTGTCAGCTGTCTTTGTGTTGGTGTTGATTACCTGTTCATCTGCCATATTGTAACCGGCGTAGCCCTGTATTGTACCATCATTGACATTGTATCTGAACCAGCCTGTTTCTCCTGTAGAGCTTACGCCGTAGAATAATGCGTAGTTGCCTGTTCTGTCAAGAAGGGCATCGACTTCTTTGCCATTGATTACTGTTCTTCCAACATCATAGCCTTCTGGAAGTTCCATAGAAGCTTCATCTATGGCAAGTATGCAGTATGTAAATTGTGGCTGGCTTACTTCTACGAATTGTGAAAATGTCTTTCTCACCGAATCGTATACATAATAACCGCTCTCACCTTTGCCATCTGTACTTTCAAGATAGACAATTGTTACTCCTGTATCAATTCCAACACCTGCTGATACCTTTGTTCCATTATAATCATACTCTGTTGGAGTATAGCCATCTGGAAGTGGGTGTTCATCATTAGCAGATACAATCTTATATTCAGCATTATCTACTGTAATATTCGGCTCTTGTATTGCTTCACTGTTAGGATCCTGCACATCAGGAATATCATTATTATTGTCTGTTGATCCATTAGATGAGTCCGAACCTGTTGCCTGATTATTTTCATTAGAAGCTGAATTAGTTTCCTTGGTTGTCTTTATTGTATAAGTTCTTTTACTGCCATTTTCTGCTGTTACAGTAATTGTTGTTGTGTTAAATCCTGGATCCATTCTCTTGCCAGATACGCTTACAGTTGCCTTTGAATCATTAGGAACTGCACTTACTGTAAGGCTTGCACAGTCAGCACCAACAGATGTTGTATAAGTAGTTACATCTGGTGAAAATGCTGGAGATAACACACCAGGACTTATCTGTAATGAACTTAATGTATTATCTGATGAATATGAAGCTGGTGCAGAAGCTGTAACTGAACCTGACGATTTGGATATACTGCACGCCTGCATATCTATATCAATAACCTTGGAATCACCTATAACATTAAGGCTTGAAGTACCAGCTCCGATAATCTTAAATGTTATTGTCTTTGACTGGCTGCTTGCTGTACTTTCGTCCATAAAGCTGACCATCGCAGTTCCCGAATTACTTGAGCTTCCGCTTAATGCTAATATTGATGGGTCATAGGATACATATATTGTAGCTCCGCCTATTCCGCTCGATGCACTGATTGACACATCTATGGATACTGTATCGCCTACCGTACCACTTGCTGAACCAATTGATACTCTTGCTGTTCCTGCCGCTAATATATCTGTCTTATTCACAAAAGCCATTACAGCACACATACATATAATAAGCAGTGCTGAAATTATCTTTTTAACCTTATTCATATATGTCCTCTCTTCTTGCAGTCACTACTGCTGGATATATCCTATATTTAATATGTGTCTTTTAATAGCAACGAAATCATACAAATCTATAACTCCGTCCCTGTTAATATCCGCAGCCTCTTTATAACTGCCCTGTGGCTGTCCAATTCCAAGAACTGCTCTCTTAATAGCAACGAAATCATATAAATCTATAACTCCGTCACCATTAACATCTCCATATATAACTATAAAATATTCATCATATACACTTCCGTCTGCCTTGTATACAACTAACTTATCACCAGTAACTACTGTGTCGCCTCTCTCGCTTCCGTCATTCTTTAATATTTTTCCATAACAGCCATTGCTGTATGCTACATTATCAAGAACACTTGATGCCTGACTTCCGACACCTATCTTAGTCATTATCTTCTTTGATGAATCGACATTATAATCTGTCTTAAAACCATCTGTATTACCACCAGATTGTGCAGACTTTCTTGTTATATTGATTACATATGTCTTTATGTCACCATTTTCAGCCGTTACAGTAATATTGATTACATTATTGCCAACGCTTAAGCTGTGGCTTCCACGTCCGCTTACTGTTGCATTGCCATCTATAAGGCCTGCCGATACATTAACACTTGTAATATCATTTTCTACAATGAGACTGTAATCAGTATTATCAGATGAAAATGTAGGAGTTAATGTATAACCATCTACTGATAATGAACTAAGCCTGTTATTCGCACTCTGGTTGCCATCTGGTATTATACATCTTGACGATGGCATATTATCATATACCGGAATGTTAAACTTAAATGTTGTATTATTAAGCGTGTATAAACTATATGCCTTCTTAGCCCTTGTCGCTTCTGACCTTGGTGCAAGCACATTAGTCATATACTGGTGTGAGAAGTTCTTAACATCAAACTTCTCATAATATATAGTATCCTGACCCTTGTTAATGTACCATTTTCCAAGATTGACAGCACCACCTACAACAGCCCTGTAACGCGAATTCCAAGGCCTCATATTAGAGCTGTCGGTCTGTCTGGCATATTTCAAACCATTCTGGACTGCTGACAGACCGCCGCTTGCATAAGCGTTCTGGCTGTAATAATTATAATAGCCCTCGTATCCGCTTACATTTCCAGATATCTGGTTGCCTCGTCCGTCTGCACCCTGTTCCTGAATAATTCTTGTTGCAAGGTGATATGGGCTTACCTTGGATACTTCACCTGCATACATAAGCAGTGAAGCATAGTCATAGCCGTCAAGATTGTGGCTTGAATTCTCCATAAATGTTCCGCTTATAATATTGCGCACACCGTCTATATTATGTACTGATGAGTCATAAGAAAGACTTTCAAACATAAATATGTATGTATCATCAAGAAAGTTTCTTGGGTCAAGTGCATATTTCACAAGTCCCTCAGATGCCTGAACCCAGCCACCACTGTCAAGCTCTGTATACTCACCTGTATTCCAGTCATAACAGCCATCAGCCGTAGACTTCCACGAAGCATCTGCCGAACTGTATATAAGGCTTCGTCCTAATACATTCTGGGCATTAACCATAGTATCCCAGTCCCTTCCATTATGGTCTGCTACAAATACCCATAATGGATATGCACTGTGAAGCTGCCTTAAGCTTTCCCTGTAGGAAGCCGGGAAATTCTGTGCCTCAAGATAATCTTCAAAATTATTATCTGGTGTATAATCTGACTTTGCTTCCCTAGTAGTATACTCTGATGTTATATATCCTCTTGTGTATTCACCGTTGAGATAAAAACCTATGCTGTACCACTTATATGTCGCACTCGTATTCACTTCTTCGTATATATCGAACTTAAATCCACCATCTACTTTAGTAATTACACTTCCATTAACAGGTGCTGTCCTTATTCTAAGGCTTGTTACATCATAATTAACATAACCTGTAGCAATAATTGTATCATCTGCTTTAGCGGTAAATGTATACGAAAATCCTGTCACCATACATACAAGAATGACTGCCATAAGTACTATGGCTACTGCTTTTTTTATAATCTCTCTGTAGCTTACGTTCATCTAATCACCTTGTTCCTTATTAAATCTGCAATTTAGTTGTTCTTTCCAAACTCAGATAACTTAAGTCCCTCATTACGTTCAAGCACCATATTAACTGACCAGCTGTTAGCAAATACCAATAACGGATTGCCCTTAAGGTCTTTAATCTTCTTCATATCAGAAGTACCGACAATTCTGTTCACATCAACTTCTTCTGGATTTTCAATCCATCTGATATGTTCATATGGAAGCGGCTCTAACTTTATATCTACATTGTACTCATTCTTAAGTCTGTATTCAAGAACTTCAAACTGAAGTACACCGACAACACCGACAATAATTTCTTCCATTCCAGTGTTATATTCCTGAAATATCTGAATAGCACCTTCCTGTGCAATCTGGCTTATTCCCTTAATGAACTGCTTACGCTTCATTGTATCAATCTGCCTTACTCTTGCAAAATGTTCCGGTGCGAATGTAGGAATTCCATCAAACTGGAACTTCTTATTAGAAGTACATATAGTATCACCTATTGAGAATATACCCGGATCGAATACACCTATTATATCTCCTGCATAAGCTTCTTCTACAATGTGTCTTTCCTGTGCCATCATCTGCTGTGGCTGTGAAAGCCTTATCTTCTTGCCACCCTGAACGTGGTTAGCTTCCATACCGGCAGTGAACTTTCCTGAACATATACGCATAAATGCAATTCTATCTCTATGTGCCTTATTCATATTAGCCTGTATCTTAAATACAAAAGCAGAGAAATCTTCCTTAAATGGGTCTATAAGACCTACTGACGAATTACGTGGAAGTGGTGATGTAGTCATATCAAGGAAATGCTGTAAAAATGTCTCTACACCAAAGTTAGTAAGTGCTGAACCAAAGAATACAGGTGTTAAATCTCCTGCCTGAACCTTGGCAAGATCAAATTCTGCACTTGCACCATCTAAGAGTTCTACATCTTCTTCAAGCTTAGCCCAGTAATCATCACCAATCTCTGCCTTAAGCTCATCATCATCTATTGATATATTCTTAGTATCTACTTCCTTCTGTCCATTCATTGCCGCCTTAAAGAGTGATACCTCTTTCTGCTTTCTGTCATATACACCCTTAAATGCCTTACCACAGCCTATAGGCCAGTTGATAGGACAAGTAGCAATTCCAAGTACATTTTCTATCTCATCAAGAAGCTCGAATGGGTCGTTGGCTTCTCTATCCATTTTATTAATAAATGTAAAGATCGGAATATGTCTCATAACACATACTTTAAAAAGCTTAATAGTCTGTTTCTCAACACCCTTTGAAGCATCTATAACCATTACGGCTGAGTCAGCAGCCATAAGAGTTCTATAAGTATCCTCTGAGAAATCTTCGTGTCCAGGTGTATCAAGAATATTAATGCAATATCCATCATAATTAAACTGAAGTACTGAAGATGTTACAGAGATACCTCTTTCCTTCTCAATCTCCATCCAGTCTGATACTGCGTGTTTCGCTGTCTTCTTACCCTTTACAGAACCAGCAAGATTAATAGCACCACCATATAACAAGAACTTCTCAGTAAGTGTTGTCTTACCAGCATCCGGGTGGGATATGATTGCAAATGTCCTTCTTTTCTTAATTTCACTTGTAATATCTGACATAATTTCTCCATTTCTTAAATCATTTTACACTTTAACTAATCTAGTATATAGTATCCATCAATTTAATTCAACTACTTAGTGCCGGACTATTTTATAAACTACTCAGTTTATTCTATTACCTATTCCAGATAATTACTCTACAGTTAAGCTTCTTCCCAGTGCAAAGGAATATATTACTTTTTCTTTAACCTTTAAGCCTGTTATCTGTGACAGTGCCATAGCATAGTAATCAAGCTGGATAGAATATCTTCTTCTAAGCTCGTCCTCTCCTGCCCTGCCTCTTAACACCCGGTCAGTCTTATAATCAACTATAACAAGCTGTCCGTCCTCAATAAAATACAGGTCAATGACCCCCTGTACAAGCTGTCTGTCATATTCAAATACAAATGGCTGTTCCCTTTTCACCCCGCCGTAAGCATATGCACGCTTAATTCTTTCACCTATTGATGAACCTGCAAATGTATCTATATCCTTAAGCTTTATGCATTCAGCTTGTTTTAATGACAGCTTTTCTTCTCTTACCATTCTGTCAATTTCATTCTTTATATCCTCAGTGCTTCCAGCTTTTGAATAATTCAGACATTCCATAACCCTGTGGTATGCCGTTCCACGTTCATTACTTACAAGCTCTTTTTCTTCACTGCTTATAAACTTAGGAACTGTTGGAATATATTCGTCTGCAGCTTCAGGTTCTGTCCCGCCGTCTGCTTCTTTAACACCGCCAGCCGCTTCTTTAATTCTTTCTGCCTCCATAATGCCCACAGCCTTTTTGATACTGTCTGCCGCAAAAGCATTTTGCTCGTAATCTGCTTCATTCTGCATTTTCTTTAACTCACTGACAGTTACTTTTACTTTTCTGTCTGCATCAGGGTCTTTAATATATGGCGGAAGCTCCTTTAAAGGCGAAGTTCCATAGGCTGTTTTTTCGCCTACCTGACTTTCATCTGCCGCTTGGATTCCGGTCTGGTCAATGTCCGATTTGTTCAATAAAGAATTAATTTCTTCCACACCAATAAGCTTTATATTGAATTCTCCTTTATTGTATTCCTTTCCAGTAAGTACAACTGGAATTACCATATCTGCGAACTTGTCTATCTTCTCGCAGTCAGCATAAGAATATATTCCAGACATTCTAATCTCATCAGCAATTGAATTCCAGCCTGTCATTGCCTTGTCTGTGTCAGTGACATTTCCCATCATAATAAGCTTTTCCCTTGCTCGTGTCATTGCAACATACAGAACTCTTTCTTCCTCGGATATTCCATCTCTTACAATCTTTCTTGCAATCGCCCCTTTTATAATAGTAGATGTCTTGGTCTTGCGGTCAAGATTAACATAATCAGCACCTATGCCCAGCTCTTTATCAATAACAATCCTGCTTCTTGCATCCATTTTATTAATCTGCTTGTTAAGTCCGGCTACAATTACAACCGGAAACTCAAGACCTTTGCTCTTATGTATGCTCATTACCCTTACAGAGTCGCCGTTATCTCCCATACCCTGTGAGTCGGTTATATCTATGTCGTATTTCTGCAATCTTTCTATATATCTTAAGAAATTAAAAAGTCCGCTGTAGCTTGTTCCCTCAAATGAAGATGCCCTGTCAAGAAGCACATCTATATTAGATTGTCTTTTAGCTCCTGCCGGCATAGTTCCTGCGTAATCATAATAACCTGTGTTGTATACAATCTCCCACAGCAAATCATAGATAGTCATTATTCTGGATTTATCTCTTAAGGCATTAAGCTTATCAATAAATGCACTGCATTTCTTATAATCGCAATCCTCGTCCTCATTCTCTGCTATGCTCTTCATCTGCCTGATAAGAAACTTCTGTGAATATTTCTTTCCTGATATTCTTATCTTGCATAATTCATCTTCCGTAAAACCTCCAAAGTATGACAGAAGCACAGAAGCCATAGGTATATCCTGCAATGGATTGTCTATGCAGGTAAGCAGGCTTATAAGAACCTTTATCTCCCTTAATTTAAAATACTGCTGTGCAGTATCTGCCATAGCCGGCACTCCGCAGTCAAGCAGTTCATTAACAAGCACATCTGCCCAGCCTGTAAGCGTTCTTGTGAGAATAACAATATCACCATATTTTATTCTCCTGTAATCTTCAAGGTCAGCATCATACACGTAATAAGCATTATCTTCTGACATAAGTTCTCTTATTCTTAATGCGGCATATCTTGCCTCTGCCCTTATTCCATCGCCGTCCTCATCACCCGACATATCAACAAGCACAATATCTGTGCTTTTCTCACTTTCCTGCCCGAAGTTTCTTTTATCCTCACACGCTGGATAATCTAACCCACAGTTAAGCTGCTGCCTATCATCATACTGTATGCCGCAGAAATTCTTATTCATAACACGGAAGAACACATCATTGGTACTATCAAGAACATTACTTCTGCTTCGGAAATTCTTCTGTAATTCTATCTTACAAGAACTTATATTCTGCTCACCACCGCCAAATGATGTATCTTCGCAGTCATTATACTGTGCTGTATCTTTGCAGTTATCATTCTGCGATGAATAATTATCATACTTGCTCATAAATAACTCAGGACACGCAAGTCTGAACTTATATATACTCTGCTTAACATCTCCAACCATATATACATTATTGAAATAATCGGACATTCTCTGCCTTGATACAGCAGTAAGTATTTCTTCCTGTAACTGGTTGGAATCCTGATACTCGTCTATTAATATCTCATCAAAGCTCTCTGCAAGTTCATCTGCTGTCCTGGTATACTCAATAATACCAGCATTATTCTTTACAAGAATATCAAGTGCAAGATGTTCCATATCATTAAAATCTATTATTCCACGGTCTTTTTTCTGTTCTGACATTCTTTGTGCAAAATCATTAGCAAGCTTTACCATCATAGCAATCATTGGTGCATTAGCTTTCACATCTTCCATTAATGTATCAATATCTGCTGTGAACACACCACTGATAAGAGAATTAATATATTTCTTGAAATTATTTCTTTCATTCTTGACATATTCTTTTAAATCTTCCCTCGCATCAGGCATTTTCTTATTGCTTAATCTGTCAAATACCGTCTTTCTTATTCTTACCGAAAGGTCATCAAAGTCTGGTGCTTCAAGTATTCTTTTGATATTCATATAATCTGAATTGATTGCATCAAGATATGACACCGGACCGTCTACGTGCTGGCAAAGTTCAATCATATATTCATATTTGCGGCAGTAATCACTCAGCGAATTGATAATGCTTTCATACAGGTCAGCTATCGCCCTGTTGTTAGAATTATCTGGTGCTTCATACATATCAAGCGTTTCCTTATACCATTCAGAAGGCCATGGATTGCTTCGTGCAAGATTATATATTTTCTTAATAAGTTCTTCTATATTCTGGTCATTACGTCCTGTTCCATAAGCCTCTACAAGATTAATAAAATCCTCATCTGCCTCTGTATAATAGTCCTCAAGAAGCTCCTGCATTACATCATTCTCAAGAAGTGTAATCTCTCCATTATCTGCCGCCCTGAAACCGGGGTCTAATTCAATCTCTGAAAAATGATTTTTTATTATCCACAGACAGAAACTATCTATTGTTGTTATATGTGCATTGTTAATAAGTGCAATCTGCTTTAAAAGATTGGTATCTGCCTCATTATTGTCAAGCATATCATCAAGCCTGTTTCTTATTCTTGCTTTCATCTCTGCCGCGGCGGCCTTGGTAAATGTAACAACAACAAGTCTGTCTATATCCGTGCTGTTCTCACCTGTAATCATATTGATAATTCGTTCAACAAGAACCGCTGTCTTTCCTGAACCTGCGGCGGCTGACACAAGTATATTCCTGTTCTTAGTATCTATTGCCTTAAGCTGTTCATCAGTCCATTTCTTTGCCATCATTACACCTCTGAATTACTGTCAGTTTCTTTGTTATATTCTTCACTATCGTTATACTTTTCTGTACTGTTATGCTCTTTACTACTGCTGTACGCTTCACCGCTGTTATTCTCATCTATTAATTTCCATATATCTTCTTTGCTTAAATTGGAAAGTCTTCGATAACTTGTACCCGGCATATCTGTGCTAAATCCACACACACTGTTATACTGACAATAGGTACAACTGTTCTCATTACCCTTAATATACGGATTGATATTAATGCTTCCATTAAGTATCTTTCCTGCGTTATTGACATTTTCTTTATCAACATATTCGCCAAGCTTATCGAACTCATCAGTTGTCATAACCCTGCTGTATCGCATATCAAGCTCACCAGATTTATTATAACTGACAGGAATATTAACAGATGAACCCTCTGTTGAATCCATCATACTTATAATATTCTTATTAGAATTAACAACGCCTTTCATTCTTAATTCTTTTCTTATAAGTGCCTCGACCTCGTCATCATCTTTCTTCGCCTCAACTATCGGGTCCTGAATATTATAATATAAAAGCCCTGCTGGAATTATATTCTTGTCACCATATTTCTTCTTTTCATATATCATTGCTTCCCTCATATATGTAAGGAGCTGGATTTTCAAGCCATAATATGTCTTTAAAAGATTAAAATCTGACTGTCCTGTCTTGTAATCCACGACTTTGACATATAAATTTTCGTCATCCTCGTACACATCTATACGGTCTATCTTGCCCTTCATATAAAATAGTACATCGTGCGGAAGTTCTTCTATCTGTGTAAGAAATCCCTTCTCAAATGCATCTGGCCTGAATATTCCGTCAGCAAGCTGCTTTCCAATTGCCCACAGTGTCCTGTCAGCGTAATTCTTCATTCTCTGTATAAGATACTCATTACGGCTTGAGTCCTTAAGTATCGTATTGCCATAATTCTCAGCTATTGCATTGATACTCTCTGATACCATCTGGCTTCTTTCCTCATCACTTAAAAGCACGAAGGATTTATTGTTCTGCTTTATATTTTTTGACACATCTTCAATTACAGCGTGAAGAATTGTACCAAAGTCATTAACCGCAAACTGATATTCTTCCCTCTCTTTAAGCCCAAGTCCATACTGGCAGAAATATGCGAACTGGCACGAAGCGAACTGTTCAAATGATGTTACGCTTCCTGTAAGCTCCCTTCCATATAATTCAAGTGCAATTCCCTCTGCAAGCACTTTATTAAGATTGCCCTCGCTCCATACAATGTCTGCTTTTGGAATTCGTATATATGCGTGTTCTGCAAATGTATCCTCTCTTGCGTACTCTTTAACAAGCGGAAACATTTTCTTAATCATTCTTATTATGTAAGAAGGAAGAACCGCTTTCATATCCATGCCATTGCGTGCATAAGTTATATAAAGCTTTTCTGATGTCTTTGTCATAATAAGGTATAAATAAAATCTCTGAATAAACGCTTTTTCCCTGACTGACATTGATAATGATACGTCCATACCCTTAAGCCTGTCCCTGTCTGTTTCTGAAAGAACGCTTCTGTTGTCGCTTTTTTTTGGAACATACCCATCATTAACGCCCGCAAAGAACATTACCTTTATATTATCAAGTCTTGTTCTCTCAATATCACCTATTACAACGCAGTCGTTAGCCGGAGGTATAAGTCCTATCTTAATCTCATCCAATCCAGATGCTATAATATGATTGTATTCTTTTAATGTAACCTTCTCACTGCCTAACAATTCAACTATCTTATCTAATAGTTCTATTATCTTCTTATATATCTGTCCATATTCTTCACTATCCACATCTATAGATGACAGCTTTCTTTCACAATCAAGTCCGGCTATGAATTCATATAAAGCCCTGGTAATGGCAGCTACATTTCCATCTGCCTCCTTAATATCTTTGTGAAGAACATCTATTGGAGTAATGACTTCGCGTCTTAATCTGTTAAGAAGTCCAAGGTCTGTATCTTCCCTTCCTGTCCTGAACTTTCTTATCCATTCATTGTTCCACTGCTTCCTGCCCTTTATGCCAACCGCAAGACAATAATTATCAAGAATATCTATCTCATCTCTTGTAAGTTGGGTAAATCCTGTTCTTAGATATCTGAACATACTGTCATAGGCATAATTCTTCTCGATAATATCAAGTACTGCGGTAATCATTTCCACTAAGCAGTTATCTGTTATATGACGTTTCTGGTCTAAGAAAAATGGTATTTCATTCTGGGAAAATATATTAGCGGCAAGCTTTCCATACACACCAATATCACCTGTAACAACCGCTATATCACTGTATCTGTAACCTGACAGACGTGTAAGCTCAAGTATCTTTCCTGTTATATACTGCAATTCGTCCTTCGGCGTTGTCCCTGCATACAAAGCTATATCATTTACTTCACCATTATAATGCCTGCTTCCAGCCCTGAATATATTCTTTTCAAGAAATGCAAGCTCCTTTGACGACTTAAAACGTGATGTATTATCATCATCAATCATCACAGCATTTTCTATATTAATATGCTGTTCATCACATATCTTATACAAATGTGCCACTGTATCCTTAGTCATATAGAAAAGGTTCTCAATGCCCTCATTGACATTAACCTTCTCACTTGTATCTATAGTCAGTGCCACCTTAATATCCGTGCATATATCAAGAAGCAGACCAATAAGCCTGTACTGTACAGGCGTAAAGCCAGTAAAACCATCAAGTGCTATCACACTGTCTTTAAGCTTTTCTGACTCCTGCACTTTCCTGCACAGAAGATCAAGTATCTCCTCTGATGTAATGTAATTATCTTTTATAAAATTCCTAAATCCACTATAAACAACATTAATGTCACTTAATTTCATTCCAAGCAGACTGTTATTATCAACAGTTTTATTAATTTCATCTATCTTATCAACAGTTATATCATACTGTAACATCTCTGATATGACTGATTTCATCTCAGCCACAAATCCGGTATTTGATATATTACCACTAAAGAATCGAAGTTCTTTCTTGTGCTGTTCTAATATTCTTCTTACTATAAGATTCTTTCCTGTATCATCAAGAACCGGATAGTCAGAAGCCCCGACCTCCTCAAATACTCTATAAGCAAGCCTTTCAAAGCTTATGACATCTATATTAAGAATTCCCTTTCGTGGGTGAAGCTCAACTACACGCTTCTGTGTTGCCATAGTGTACTGCTCTGGCACGATAATTATATAATCTGTGTCTGGATTGTTAATCGACTCCTCTATTATTGAACTATATAAATATGTTGACTTGCCAGCACCCGATCCTCCAAGTATAAGTTGTAATGACATAATAATCCTCATTTCCGTGCACATTTTTATTCAATGAAACTCATTTAAGTATACCATATATAAGTTCTATTTATATATGAATGCTCATATATTTTATCAAAATAAATGTGTGTTATATGAGGGGGATATATGAGCGGTTCAACCAGGATTGTGGTAATTCCACTTAAGAAACTGATAGTTATGGTATGCGTAATTGCTGCTCTTATTATATTAGCGGCAATATTTATATTTGGCGGAAGCAGTTCAGATGCTGCCAAAAGTACAGGTGTTAATATAAGCACCAGCACTGACACAGTAAAAAAGAATACATCTTGTCCTACATATTCACCAGGTGTATACACTTCCTCAATACTTCTTAATGGTACTCCTATAGATATTCAGGTTACAGTTGACTCCGACAATATCAACAATATCGAAATGGTTAATCTTTCAGAGTCCGTGCAGACTATGTATCCTATGCTTAATTCTTCATTTGATGAGATAAAGACCGCCGTTATCAACAACGGCTCAACAGATAATATCACCTACAATGCAAGCAGTAAATATACAGCAACTATGCTGTTATCAGCTATAGACAGTGCACTTGCCAAGGCAAGGAACTAACTGCGTAAGGCATTTAAGTCTTTCAGATAAACTTTTTACATCAGACACAGCCGTCTGTAACACTCTTTCTATACAGACGTATGTAAAAACTTCGGGTAATCTATATCCAGTTTGTTCATAGATTACCCGAAGTTCTATTTTAATTATTAGTTCTCAAAATAACTTATCCCGTCATCATTACTCACATTAATAAAGCCTGCATAACCTCTTTCTTCAAGCTTTCCTAAGAACTTGCCCATCTTCTTTGGCTTAACATAAAGCGAACATATCTTGCCTTCTGCCCTGTACTTTTCTGCAAGCTTATAAGCTGCTGTAAGCTCGCCCTCATCATACATTACTGCTATCTTATTGCCCTTATTAGGAAGGTCAATTCCGTGTTCCATAAGTATAGAGAATATTCTCTCAAATCCGATAGAAAATCCTACTGCACTTACCTGCTGTCCTAAGAACTTGCCAATAAGGTTATCATATCTTCCACCACCTGCAATAGCACCCTTAAAGTCAATGCTTTCAACTTCAAATACTGTTCCTGTGTAGTATCCCTGTCCTCTTACTAATGAAAGGTCGAATACAACATGGAACTCACCATTACAAAGCTCATTAACTGACTTCATAATATATTCGAGGCTTTCTGCTGGTGCTTTATCTACAAGAATATCTTTAACTGACTCTAAAGAAATCTCCTGTGGATTGCTTACATTTGCAAGAAATCCTGTAAACTTGGCTATAGCTGCTTCTGCGAATTCCTTCTCCTCAAGTTCCTTCTTAACGCCCTCAAGACCAACTTTATCCATCTTATCAAATGTTATACATACACTGTCAAGCTGGCTTTCTTCAAATCCGCAGTCCATAAGAAATGCTCTTAAAAGTCGTCTGTCATTAACTTTAACCTTAAAGTTCTTCATTCCTATAGCTTTAAGTGCCTTAGTTGTTATAAGTATAAGCTCAACCTCTGAATCTCTTGAGTCAGAACCTATAATATCTATATCACACTGTACGAATTCTCTTAATCTGCCCTTCTGTGGACGTTCTGCCCTGTACACTCTGTCCATCTGTATACACTTCATTGGAAGTGTAAGCTTATCCTTATTATTAGCAAAATATCTGCTTAAAGGAAGTGTAAGGTCATATCTTAAGCCCATATCTGCAAGAACATTTTCATTCTGTGAAGTAACTCCGCTTGCAAGTGCCTTGTCAAGCTTGTCGCCTCTCTTCATAATCTTAAATATAAGATTAAGGTTTTCTCCACCATCACTTTTATCAAGATTTTCAATATCTTCAATAACCGGAGTTGTTATATGTTCAAAACCATTCTCTACATATACTTTTAATATTTCATTCTGGAGATAATCTCTTATCTCTACTTCATTAGGAAGATAATCATTAGTACCTTTTACAGATGTAATCTTCATTCCATTGTCCTCCATTATTACAATTATTACACAATAACTCCCACCATTATATGTGGCGGGAGTTACTTAAACACATTCAATTAACAATTATGCTTCGTCTATAGCTTTACCTATATCGTGACGCATATATTTATTATCAAAATTAACCCATTCTGTCGCTTCATAAGCATTAGCACGGGCTTTCTTTAAATCCTCACCTAATGCTGTTACGCCAAGAACTCGTCCACCATTAGTAACAACCTTGCCTTCTTCGTTGAACTTAGTACCAGCGTGGAATAAAAAGTATGAATCTTTACCCTTGAAATTCTCCATACCTGTTATCTCAAAGCCCTTCTTGTACTCAAGTGGGTAACCGTCTGATGCAAGAACTACGCATACACACGCATTATCAGTAAACTTAAGATCTATCTTATCTAATGTTCCGTCTATGCACGCTTCAAATACATCAATTATATCATTCTCCATTCTTGGAAGAACAACCTGTGCTTCAGGATCACCAAATCTTGCATTATATTCAAGTACCTTAGGACCTTCTGGTGTAAGCATAAGTCCAAAGAATATAACACCCTTAAATGGTCTTCCCTCTGCCTTCATCGCATCAACTGTTGCCTGATATATGTGTGCCTTGCAGAAATCATCAACTTCCTTAGTATAAAATGGTGATGGTGAGAAGTTACCCATACCACCTGTATTAAGCCCCTGATCTCCGTCCTTGGCTCTCTTATGATCCTGTGCAGAAGACATTATCTTTATAGTATTACCATCAACAAATGAAAGAACTGAAACTTCACGTCCTGTCATAAATTCTTCTACTACAATTGTATTACCTGCTGAACCGAACTTCTTGTCAAGCATAAGCTCATCTACACCATCAAGTGCCATCTGCTTGTCTTCACATATAAGAACGCCCTTTCCAAGTGCAAGACCGTCAGCCTTAAGAACGATAGGATACTTAGCTGTTTCAAGATACTTCTTAGCTTCATCAGCAGATGTGAATGTCTCATATGCTGCTGTTGGTATATTGTATTTCTTCATAAGGTCCTTAGAAAATGCCTTTGAACCTTCAAGTATAGCTGCGTTCTTTCTAGGTCCGAATACCCTTAAACCTTCTGCCTCAAATGCATCAACAATACCGCCAACAAGTGGATCATCCATACCAATTACAGTAAGGTCGATTGCATTTTCCTTAGCAAATGCAACAAGCTTATCAAATTCCATAGCTTTAATATCAACACATTCCGCAACCTCAGCAATACCTGCATTACCAGGTGCACAATATATCTTATCAACCTTAGGGCTCTGGCTTATCTTCCAGCATATGGCGTGCTCACGTCCACCGCTGCCTACAACTAAAACCTTCATCTGTTCTTCCTCCAATATAATCTAGTCTTTCTAGTTATCATGTTCATTAGCTATCTTGTTAATAGCGGCAGGCAGTAACTTCCATTCTGCCTGTTCCATAACTCTCTTTTGAAGAATTTCTGGCGTGTCACCATCTTTAACTTCAACAGCTTTCTGGAATATAATCTCTCCTGTATCCATTCCTTCATCTACATAATGCACTGTTGCACCTGTAACCTTAACACCTTTGGCAAGTGCAGCTTCGTGAACGTGAAGTCCGTAAAAGCCTACACCGCAAAAAGATGGGATGAGTGATGGGTGGATATTAATAATTCTATGGCTGTATTCGTGTACCATTTCTTCTGGAATTTTAACAAGGAAGCCCGCAAGCACAACAAGGTCTACATTAAGCGAATTAACCTTTTCAAGAAGTGCTTTATTAAATTCATCTCTTGTAGCATAATCCTTAGGTGATACACAATAAGCTGGTATTCCGTTCTCTTTAGCTCTTGTAAGAGCATAAGCATTAGCATTATTACTTATAACAGCAGCAATCTGTGTATTAGTAATTGTCTTGTCCTTTACACCATCAATTATAGCCTGAAGATTAGTTCCACCTCCAGATACCATAACAGCTATTCTTAGCATAAAGTTACTCCCTTCTCACCTGCTTCAATATTACCGATAACATAAGGTGTCTCACCAGCAGCTTTAATAGCTTCCATAGTTGTATCTACGTCCTCAGGGGCTACTGCAAGTACAAGACCAATACCCATATTAAATGTGTTATACATCATATCTTCTTCAATCTCGCCATCTGTCTGTAACATCTTAAAGATTGGAGGAACTTCATAGCTGTCTTTCTTTACAACAGCTCTTACACCATCTGGTAACATTCTTGGAATGTTCTCATAAAAACCGCCACCTGTGATATGGCTGCATCCCTTAACACGAACTCCTGCGTTCTTAATAGACTTCATAGTCTTAACATATATCTTAGTTGGAGCAAGTAAAGCCTCTCCAAGTGTCTTGCCAAGCGAATCATAATATGTATTAAGTGACTCTTCTGTTATTGTGAATACACTTCTTACAAGTGAAAATCCATTAGAATGAACACCACTTGAAGCGATACCGATAAGTGTATCGTCCGGCTTAATATTCTCACCTGTTATAAGGTCTTTTCTATCAACAACACCTACAGCAAATCCAGCAACATCATATTCATCTACTGGCATAAGTCCTGGGTGTTCTGCTGTTTCACCTCCGATAAGTGCACATTCTGACTGACGGCAGCCCTCTGCTACACCACCTACGATTGTTGCAATCTTTTCTGGATAGTTCTTTCCACATGCAATATAGTCAAGGAAGAAAAGAGGTTCTCCACCTGCACATACAACATCATTAACACACATTGCAACTGCATCAATACCGATTGTATCGTGCTTATCCATAATAAAAGCAAGCTTAACCTTTGTTCCACAGCCATCTGTTCCTGAAAGAAGAACCGGGTCTTCCATCTGCTTAATCTTCTCAAGTGAAAATGCACCTGAAAATCCACCGATACCACCTAACACTTCCGGTCTGAATGTAGACTTGACCGCATCTTTCATTAATTCAACTGACTTGTAACCTGCTTCGATATCAACACCAGCATTCTTGTAATCCATTGTAATCCTCCATTCTTACGCAGCTTATCTGCGAATAACTATGTATGCTTTATAAGCACCATTTTATAATTTAACGACAATCTGATATTTTAATTACTTTGCGTAATTCTTGTATCCAACTTCCTGAAGTCTTGCATCTTTAGCCTGAACACTTTCCTTTAATTCCTTAGTATAATTCTTAAGCCTTTCAAGAAGCTGTTCATCTGATGTCGCAAGAATCTTAGCTGCAAGAATACCTGCATTAGCACCACCATTAATAGCAACTGTTGCAACAGGAATTCCTGTTGGCATCTGTACTATTGAATATAACGAATCTCTACCACCTAAAGAAGTTGTGTGCATTGGAATACCAATAACTGGCATAGGGAATATTGCCGCACACATTCCTGGCAGATGTGCTGCCATTCCTGCTCCTGCAATGATAACCTTGAATCCTTTCTGTTCTGCTGTCTTCGCATATTCAAAGAATACATCTGGTTCTCTGTGAGCAGAGATAATTGTCATCTCATATGAGATACCTAACTTGTCTAATATGTCTGCTGCCTTTGCCATAACAGGCATATCAGAATCACTACCCATAACTATTCCTACTAAAGCCATGTTTAACTTCCTCCATTCTGATAGAAATACAACTATCATCTTAAAATAATATTAAATCACTTATAATTTCATATTATCTGATAAATCATCCATCTGGATAATTAAACAGATAATATAATACAATACCTATAATATTCTACTTTGTTTTAGATATATCGTCAAGGAATTTAACATAAACCGTGTTATTGAACAAATGTCTGTTTTAATCTTCAAACGGTTCGTTAAGCATATCAGTTCCTGAAAGCACAAATCTTCCATTTTCTATTATGCTTGTTTCTTTTCCTGAATAGTCTACAACTGATATTCTTCCAATTTCATCATATGGAATTGTAATATCTGTATGACAATTGTAATATGCCTTGTCAGGCTCACTCTTTCTTAATAAAGACACCTCATTATCCCTTGAGATTATCTCCTTGCCATCAGGATTGAACACTGCAACATCCTCTGACCTTGAATAGCACGTATCACCAAGTGCAAAATGTGGTCCCATTTTCTCAACAATAAGAATTGGAAGTAGATACACAATATCATATCTGTTCGCTGACACATATGCTGTAGTATTAGTTCCTATTGCAAATTCACCGATTGGAAGTGTATTGTGGTTAAACAGGACATTTTCTTTAAATAAATCCTTGCAACGCTTCTCATCCTCATAATTATCACACATATAATCCGTGACAAAACCATCTTTAAAATGCACCTTAAGATTCTTGAAATTAATGTCGTTAAGATATACCTTGCTTACATTAAGCACGCCCTCTGTTCCCTTAAGGACTGGTGATGTAAATACTTCACCAAGAGGTATGTTAACATCTGCAAGACAATTCTCAAATACCGTCTGCTTACTGCCATCATTAACCTTCATTATAGATACTTTCATATCCGTTTCATTGCCGTTACAGCCTTTGACCCTGACATACTCTGCTGTATCAAGCACATCTATAATTCTCTGCTGGACAACCTTGTACTTGTCATAATCAAGAGTATTTATCTTGACAATCTCATCAAAAATCTCAGTGAACTTATCGCCTGCCTCTGGTGATGGATAAGCTATTATAGTAAAGCTTCTCTCCTCGCCTTTAATATATGAATTAACTATAGCTCCTGATTCATTATTATATTTGACTATAAGCTTCTGCTGTTTATCATCAAGATGATAACATTCTTTAGCATCATCTGGCTCAAATGGCTTCTCACCAAATACTTCCATAACAGCAGGACCGCCGTGTACATCGGCAAGCTCTTTATGCTTTTCATACGCATTTTTTAATGCACCAAGCTTTCTCTCAACAAAATCTCCGTCAAGATATAGTGCATTATCAAATCTATGGTCAAATTCCATCTGTTTATTAGGACTTGCGCCATAATAGCCTATCTTAATATGCATACGCTTGTTAATTGAATTAACTGCCGCCCTGTATATAGTAGGCTTAAGCCCCATTGCCTCAAACTGCTTTATCTCTTCTCTTACAAGTCTTTCAAAGCCTACGCAGTATCTGATATTGACAGTCTGCTTCTTCTCTAACGGCTTATTGCCAAGAATAAATCCCTTTCGGTATCCTTCTGTAAATGTTGCCGCCATATCTTTTATCTGCTGTTCAGATAATGAGTTCAAATGCTGTGCCATTTTAATTTCATTATCAGTAATATATTCCCCATATCTGTACAGATATCTTAAATCATTCAAATCGCTGTCCATAATAATTCTTACAGCAAAATCCAGTGATGGGTCTATAAGTTCCCTTATCCTGTATTCTATATGGTCATCACTGTAATCACTTACATACCAGTAGACTGCTTCCTTAAGATGCTTATAATCAGCCTCTGTATTATCAGCCGCACAGTCCTTAACTATGCAGTAAAGCTCAATAAACAGCTCAATAAGTGCTGTTGCATCTGCTAATCTTCGCTCATACATATATACAATCAGACCCCTGATTTCCATATATACCATTGAGAATAATCTTCCGCACTGCTCTCCAAAGCACCTAACACTAACTCTTGGATTAGCATAACTTGTATTATAGGCTTCTCCTGTCACATCTTTATATAAAGCCCTGTTATATTCGCCAAGCTCCTCTAATGAAGCGTTATCAAATGCTTTGCCAGCTATATCATTCTTGAGCTTATCCATAAGCAGTATAAACGCCGATACATTTTTAAAATAATCAGCATAACTGCCAGCACCATAATCTGACAGCTCATCATCTTTATTAATCTCTGATATTCTTTCTATTGCAAGCGAATATCTTTCTTCTATATTATCATCAAACATATTAATCTCCATTTCTATAATAAATATATATATTAATATCCATTACTATATATATAACAATCCTATTATTTTACATTGTCACACAACAAATGTACTAATCTCTAATACTGCACAACTATTATATTATTCTTTATTGTTACACAAAAATATATTAGCAATTACACTATACCCATAAGGAATACCGCTGCCATAAATACTGCGAGTATTCCACATAACAGTGAGCCCACCTTTGATAAAGTATAGAATTTATCATCTTCCTTAAAGCTAAGAAGCCCGATTACTGAACCTATTATTGAAAATAACAGACTTAACAGTCCAAGACTTCCTACCTTTAAACCTGCATATCCTTCAGCTTTGTAAGATAAATACACGCCATATATTAAGGAAGCCAATGCAAGCAGACCCATTATGGTAGATATTATTCCACCAAGCGACTGCCTTTTATCCGAAAACTTGTATTTATTAAATAATTTCACGCTTAATCCTCTCTTCTAATAATTTTGTACCAGACTGCATATATGATGTATCCTGTCAGTCCTCCCAGACAATTTAATATCAAATCATCTACATCGCAGCTTCCAACCATAGTTATAAGCTGTGTAAGCTCTATTGCCAAAGAAAGACTAAATGAATATAAAGTTGTTGCTATTAATTTAATTCTTCTGTGAGATAGCACTGGAAGAAATATTCCAAAAGGAATAAACGCAACAACATTTCCTATAATATTAAGTCTTGCTATTCTTCCAAGTGAATCATTATCTAATATATATTTCCAGAACCTTTTTATTTCTTTAAAAGGTTCCAGATTGTATATATGTCTTGTCTGCGATGTCCTTCCCATTGACTCAGCAAAGAATACAACGTATATAAGCAGACACATATATATAACAAAAATTATCCATTTCATAACATTATGAAACTTCTGCTTATTCATAATCTCTCTCCACACAATATAATATGCCTGACATACCATTGCAACACTCCGTTAAAGCATTGCAATAATATATCAGGCAGTATATACATTTAAAATAATATATCTGATTTATGTGCAAGAAGTCTTGCTCCATTAACTATCATCATAACACCAGCGCCAATACCAAAAGCGATTGTTACAATTCCAAACACAAGATTTGATACGCCAACTGACTTCATTTTTTTATATAATTTTTCTTCCACAACAATCCTCCATTCCTGCTGGCTTGATAAACCAAACTGACTAATTAATTACGCACCCCATACTGTTCATAATAAGTATCTATGGCTGCCTTTAACTTATCGTCAATGACAACTCTGCCTTCACATTCTTTATTATAAAGATGTTCTACAACGTCTGCCATTGAAACAATTGCACTTGTCTCAAAGCCATATCTTTCCTTAATCTCATCTAACGCGCTCACCTTGCCGCCAAGACCTACTTCCATACGGTTAAGTGATACCATAAGACCGATAATTGTAACATCAGCCGCTCCTCTTACCTTAGGAACTGTCTCTTCCATTGATTTACCTGATGTTGTAACATCTTCTATCATAATAACTCTGTCGCCATCTTTTAACTTGCTTCCAAGGAAACTTCCCTTATCTGCACCATGGTCCTTCTCTTCCTTACGGTCTGAACAATAACGCACTTCCTTACCATAAAGCTTAGCATAAGCAACGGCTGTAACTACGCTGATTGGAATTCCCTTATATGCTGGTCCAAAAAGAACATCAAAATCATCACCATATGTCTCGTGAATTGCCTTAGCATAATACTCGCCAAGACGCATAAGCTGTGTACCTGTTACATATGCACCTGCATTCATAAAAAATGGTGACTTTCTTCCACTCTTTAATGTGAAATCTCCAAACTTTAACACATCACTCTCAACCATAAAATCTATAAATTCCTGCTTGTATGCTTCCATTGTATCTAAAACCTCCTGTATATGCGGCTTCGCACTGTTATTGTTATATTGGGTCTATTCTAACATAAAACTTTATTGGTTTCAATGTGTATTTGCATTATCAACACGCTCTGCGTTGCTTGGTGAAAATTATTTTAAATCTGTAAAATATTACAGACCATTTGTTTTGTGTTATAATATTTATAATCATTTCAAACTAAAAAATCCATGCATTTGCATAATTACAAATGCATGGATTACATTCATCTTAGCTTAAGAGAATAATAAAGTTCTATTATAAAGTTCTATTTCGATTTATTCACAATCGTTTCTTTTACTTTTTACTGTTAATCCTGTCATTATTGTTAAAGCTGACATAAGCAGTATCAACCAAAGTCTTATGTCTGTTGTATCTCCTGTCTTTAAGGAGTCATTTTATTCAATATTTTTTCATATAGTAGGCGATTTTTTTGGTTACTTACTTATAAATTTATTCATTCAATTTAATACGAAAAATGATAACAGACGGCGAATTCTTCAACCTTTTTTTCTTTTATCAAGAATATTATACGATATATTTGCAGTCAATTCTTACTCATATATTATAGAACTCTTAACTTGTGCACAAATCCTTATATGTTGTGATAAAAAAATATATAACCGTTTACTTGTACTTATACAATACTATACATACAGCTATTTATCTTCTATTATAATAATTTGTATCCGTATAGTTGTATTAAGGGATATTCAACAATTATATAATAACAAACTTTATATTGATTACAATACACTTTCAAGTATTATCATTTCTTATATCATAGCCTATATATATTTTAATACTAAAAAAATCAAATTATTAAACACAGCAAAACCCTACATATTTCTATATGATTTTATATCAATTGCAACTATCATCACTTTATCAATAGCACCTATTCTCACTGAACCAACAATACTTAATTCACAGATGCTTATTCCTATGTTTTTTATATTAATCGCGCTAATAATCATATTTTGTCTTACTACTTATAGTAGAATTGCAATTACTCTTGAAGAAAATGCTATGAATAAAATTCAAATTGAAAAAGCTGCTATGGAATCTGAATATAATTCTCAGATTGACGATAAATTACAACAACTCCACACATTAAGACACGATATGAAAAATCACCTTCTTATTATTGACAGTTTGTCTGCTGATGGTAAAAATAAACAAATTCACGATTACATACATAAGATAACTGATGAACTTAACCAGACTCAGACTATATCTTCCACATCATCTACCATATCAGCACTTCTTAACTCTAAAAAGCTCATATGTGATGATAATAAAATAGCATTTGATACACAGTTAGATTTTAACAACATCTATATAAATGACTTTACTCTCATAACAGTGCTTGGAAACATATTAGATAATGCTATAACTGCCGCTTCAAAACTCGATAACGGATATATTAATCTTGCTATTAAACAGGCAGATACATATCTGGCAATACATTGTAAAAATAATCACCACGAAAAAATCAAAAAAAGAGAAGGTCGCTTTATCTCCAGCAAACCTTCTTCTGGCTCTAAGGCTAATCCTTTGCACGGATTAGGTCTTATTAGTGTTACGAATAATGTTAATAAATACGGTGGCACAATTGATATTAACTACAATGATACTACCTTCATTGTTGATATACTTATTCCTAATTACAGATAATAGTATTTAATTATTATCTGTAATTAACAATAGTGTTATCTCTACATTTTTCTTTCTTCAAGCAGCTTTCTTATTTTACTCATATGCCTATTCTTCACTTCTTTATAATGACTTCTGCTTAGTGGCACTTCAACGCCATCCCCAAGACATACCACATTTTCTTTAACTTCTTTTATTGCATCAAAATTGACTATATACCCTTGATGCACATATATAAATATATTTTGATCTAACTTACTACAAATCTTCTTTAATGTTTCATAACACGTTATCTCTGCATCTGTACAATGTAAAACGCATTGATTTCTTCGTTTTTCAATATACTGTATAGTCCTTACGTCTACTATTCGGGTATTTCTCGAAACAGGAACCTCTATGTATCGTTCCTCTGCTTCCTTATAATCAAATGTATATTGCACCAATACAACAGCTCTTGACAGCACTCTTTTCAATTCAGCATATGCAACTGGTTTTACAACATATGCTAATGCTTCAACACCATAAGCTTGTATTGCGTATTTATCAAAACTCGTCACAAAACATATTATTACATCTTGTGTAATTTTACGTATCTGCCTTGCCATATCTACTCCATTAATTTCTGGCATTTCAACATCAAGAAATATAATATCATACTTTAAATCATCATTTTCTATATCCTTCAACAATGCCATTCCTGAATTATATGATGTTATATTAATATTTATTTCAGATTCTTCCGAATATACATCTATATATTTAACAATTCTGTCTATATGCACTTGTTCATCATCACATACTGCTATCTCTACTGTTTTCATACTAATCCTCATTTCTTTATTCATAAATAAAATGTATCACAATGACTATACACTTTCAATTGAGATGTGTTATTTGGTATTTAATCAGTGCTATTCAGAATAAATTCTGTATCTAAACACCCATATGATAAATATTATCGCTTTGAGTTATTGACTTCTAATCTACGTTAGTTTATTCTAACTCTTGTGTATAAATCATGTGGACTCCTTTCATTATGTGTTTACAGCAATCTTAATCTGTTACATTAAGATATGGTTGTCAGCACATTTTCAGGTACTGCTGATGCCTGAAAGAAGTCCACTTAACTAATGTAATTCAGTCTTATATTGAATATAGGCTGGATCAGAATGGAGGAATTATGTCATATTTAGAAATCGAAAAAGTAATAGGACGAGAAATTCTTGATTCAAGAGGTAACCCAACTGTAGAAGCAGAAGTTTATCTTATTGATGGAACTGTTGGTCGTGGTACTGCTCCATCTGGTGCTTCAACTGGTGAATTTGAGGCTCTTGAGTTAAGGGATGGTGATAAGTCAAGATATTTAGGCAAAGGAGTTACAAAGGCTGTTGATAATATTAATACAATTATCAATGATACACTTGTAGGTCTTGATGCGTCTGATATATATGCTGTTGATGCTGCTATGATAAAGGCTGACGGAACTAAGGATAAATCTAAGCTTGGTGCTAATGCAATACTTGCTGTATCAATCGCCTGCTGTAGAGCTGCAAGCATTGCTCTTGATATTCCTCTTTATAAATTCTTAGGTGGAATTTCAGGCAACAGACTTCCAGTTCCTATGATGAACATTATTAATGGTGGCTGTCACGCTTTATCATCTGGACTTGATGTTCAGGAATTTATGATTATGCCTGTTGGCGCACCTTCATTTAAAGAATGTTTAAGATGGTGCTCAGAAGTATTCCACGCACTTGCTTCTATATTAAAGGAACGCGGACTTGCAACTTCTGTTGGTGATGAAGGTGGTTTTGCTCCTGCATTAAAGTCTGATGAAGAAGCTATCGAAACTATTCTTGAAGCCGTTAAGAAGGCTGGATATGAACCAGGCAAAGATTTCAGGATTGCTATGGATGCAGCTTCTTCTGAATGGAAATCTGAAAAAGGAAAAGGTTACTACAAGCTTCCTAAGGCTGGTACAGAATATACTGCTGAACAGCTTATCGAGCATTGGGCAGCTCTCTGCGAAAAATATCCTATCATTTCTATCGAAGATGGTCTTGATGAAGAGGACTGGGAAGGCTGGCAGAAACTTACAACAAGACTTGGCGACAAGGTTCAGCTCGTTGGTGATGACCTTTTCGTAACTAATACTGAAAGACTTTCTAAGGGTATAAGCCTTGGTGCTGGTAATGCTATTCTTATAAAGCTTAACCAGATTGGTTCTGTATCTGAAACACTTGAGGCTATTAAGATGGCTCATAAGGCTGGCTACACAGCTATCAGCTCACACCGTTCAGGTGAAACAGCCGATACAACAATCGCTGACCTTGCAGTAGCTCTTAATACCTGCCAGATAAAGACTGGTGCACCTTCTCGTTCAGAACGTGTTGCTAAGTATAACCAGTTACTTAGAATTGAAGAAGAACTCGGTGACTCAGCCGTATATCCTGGAATTAAAGCATTTAATGTTCATTAATTAAATGTATACATAACAATAAGCTGTAAGTGCTAAGAGGATTGGCACTTACAGCTTATATTTTTATCTTCTAACCCGATTACATATATTTAACTATTACGTTATATACACAAAATACAAATAAATTATTTATTATTTATCACATATACTGGTGTCTTGTAAGCTCCCTGTTTTTCTAACAATCCATTATTTACCATTTCTACAAGAACTATCCTTGCACGTCTTTGCTTTACCTCAAGTAATTCTTCCGTCTGACGTGAAGTTATTTTACCGTTTTCTTTTATATACTCAAGTATTTTTTTCTGCTGTTTTTTAATAATTACATCTTTTTCCAATACTTTTTTATCGGCACTTTTTTGCTATTTATTTCTTCATTCTTTATTACATAGTCATATGAATAATCATCGTCCAATGGAACAATTATTTTAAAAATATCTCCTTCTACAAACCTTGGTTCTTGTCTGGAATAATATTTGCTATATTTAAACAGATTGCGAACTCCTGAGCCAAGCTGGTCGGCGTAACCAATATTTCTAAAAAATGCTGCTATAATTGGATTTTTAGGATTAGGTTCAAGATTATCAACTGTAATAAATCCTCCTCCCATTGCTCGGCTTGCATTTTCTACATACATTCGTTCTTTTTCTATAACAAATTTAGCTGTATAACTGCTTAAAAAAGCGGAACAAAGAGCTCCGCTCTAAATTCCGCTTTTTAACCATTACATATTATCTTATAAAATTCGTAAACACAAATTCAGGTTCTTCTGGCATATTAATTCCCATCTTCATAGCCACATTCTTACAATTTATAAAGAACGCCATATTGTTGCCAAGTACCTGCATAACCTGCATACCTTCTTTATCCTGCTTTACTTCATCAGGAGTTGCTCCGTGTACCATATTCCAGTATCGCGAAGTCACAATAGGCATCTGCATAAGTCCAAAATATTTATTCATCTGATCCCAGGTAGCTGTTGTACCAGCTCTTCTTGCTGATATCACTGCTGCTGCCGGCTTTAGTCTGAAACGTCCGCCTTTACCATTGAGGTCTGCATAGAACACTCTATCCATAAATGATGTAATTGTGCCACAAGCTCCTCCCCAATGTACAGGAGAACCAAATATGAAACCATCATAATCACCAGCAATATCAAGGAATTCATTTACTGAGTCATTAAATACACATCTGTTATTGTCTTTACATTTTTTGCAGGCTATACATCCTGAAAGAGGTTTATTTTCTATCCAGAAAATGTCTGTATCAACTCCATTTTCATTTAATGCCTTTGACACTTCACATAATGCCGTATATGTACAGCCCTCTTTATGTGGGCTGCCATTAACCAATAACACTTTCATCTTAATCCTCTTTTCCAGATTATTTATTTGCTAAGATTAAGTGACTTAACCCATTTAGAAATCTCTGATTCTGATGCTCCGGAACTAAATCTCTGTCCAGCTTTCCAGTTACCTGTACCAGCCATTTTCTGTAACAAATTACCACTATCACCTATTCCTGATGATGCAGATGTACAGAATGGAATAACTGTCTTGCCTGTAAAGTCATTGCCCTTTACAAAGTTATTAACAGGCCATGCAGCAATATACCACCAGATTGGGTAACCTATTAATACTGTATCATAAGAAGCCCAGTTATCTGGTGTAATCTTAGTAAGTGCTACATCCCTGAGGCTCTCATTATTATGTTCCTTAGAAACTCTGCTGTTATTATTCTGCCAGTTAAGGTCGTCATTAGTGTATGCCTGAATTGGTGTTATTTCAAATGTATCCGCACCTATTTCCTTAGCTATTTCCTGCGCTACATTTCTTGTACTTCCTGTTGCTGAATAAAATACTACAAGAGTTTTGCTGCCTGATGCCTCTGTTGTGGTATCAGCTACTTTAGTATCTGCCGATATACTGCTCCCTGAAGTAGTAGAACTTTGTGTTGCCTTAACTGTACTATCTGTTTTGCTTGTTGTATTGCTGGTACTATTGGATGATGTACTTCCACAACCTGCAAGCATACCAAGTGATAACACACAAGCTGCCATAATACATATTATTTTTCTTAATTTCATATATACCTTTCCCTTCTTTATTTATTCTTTAATAACATTATTAATACTGCTCTGATTATTGTATAATTTACCAGTTCTTCTTTTCCTTTGAACTGTCGTTATTATTTTTTCTTTCTTCGACAATATTTACAAACCACTCAACCATCTTAGGATCCTGATGTGAGAAGAATGAACTTTCTGCCTTATCAAGTCCTGCAATAGTATTCATATCTTCATCAGAAAGTGTGAAGTCAAATACATTGAAATTCTCTTCCATTCTTTCAATATGAGTTGATTTTGGAATAACCACAATACCTCTTTGAATATGCCAGCGAAGCATAACCTGTGCTGGAGTTTTTCCATATTTCTTAGCAATCTCATCAATGACTGGATTATCGAAAGTACCTCCTCTTCCTTCTCCAAATGGTGCCCAAGCCTCTAACTGAATTCCATATTTATCAGCCCATTCTTTCAATTCCTTCTGCTGGTTAAAAATATGTGTTTCTACCTGATTAATCATTGGCTTAATTCTGTTAAATGATGCAAAATCAACCATTCTGTCAACATAGAAGTTAGATATACCTATTGCTCTTATCTTGCCTTCATCATATAAATCTTCAAGGGCACGGTATGCACCATAGGCATCTGAAAATGGCTGGTGAAGAAGTACTAAATTAAGATAATCTGTCTTTAACTTTTTCATAGACTCAAGAACTGACTTCTTAGCTTCTTCATATCCATAATGCTCAATCCATACCTTTGTTGTGAGGAAAATTTCTTCTCTTGGTACTCCTGATTTTTCAATTGCATTACCAACCTCTTCCTCGTTGAAATAACTCTGTGCTGTATCAATTGCTCTGTATCCAACTTTAAGAGCATCAAGAACACATCTTTCACATTCATCCTTAGTTACCTGATATACGCCATAACCTAATATTGGCATTTTTACTCCATTGCTTAATGTTACATATTCCATTACCTTATCCTCCTATTTAACAAACTATACTTTAGAATTGTTATATATATTTACAACTCCCTGTAATGACTATTGTGCAGATGACTACATAACCATAAAACATATACATACTGACATCGTACTGACATAATCAGTACCTTTTTATTATGCAGTCATCTGCTCTCTTTACATCTTTATTATAATACATATCTCTTATATAAGAAGTCTCTATTAGTTTTGCAGTTATAACCATCAGGTTATAACTATTTTTAAGGCTATTTTTAAAACTATTTTCAATATTGTATTTAAAACCTTTTAAACTTAACCATTATTTATCTAACCTTTGCAAATAACCAGTTCATAATACTCTCGTCCCTTACAAATAATGAACCACCATATCCGTGCTGATTAGTAATTCCTTTACTTGTAAAATACGATGTCGGTTTAATATCCAGCACTAACAGTTTATCTATATCACTATCACTTAAACCCTGCTGCCTATATAAGCTGTGAAGTTCATTGTAAGCCTTACGTGATGGTTCTGAACCATAATATTCATCTTTCTCACCTATAACAAAATATACTGGTGTCCTGCTATTAACAACCTTATCATACGCTCCGTCCCACTGTGAACTGCATTGAAGATAGGCTGTATATAGCTCCGGCTGCATACCCATAACCCGTGACATAGTCTCTCCGCCTCCAGAGTACCCTTCAGCATATACTCTCGACTTATCAATATTATAAGCATCAAGAAAATATTCTGTAAGCGCTATTGTCTGTCTTGCCGAAGTGTCACCACAGTCATTAAGCTGCGGTGCAACTATAATCATCTTAGGAATATAATCTCTTGCAGCAAATCCAAATTCTTCTGTCCTTACATTTTCTCCAACACCTTGGAAATACAGACCTTGATAACCCGGAAGTGTCATAAACAGCGCATAACTTTCACTTCCATCATAATCATCTGGTATGTATACATTATAATGAATATCACCTTCTGTTGCTGAATGTAATACATTATCAAGAACAAAACCTCTATATTCTTTTGTTCCATTTTCTACATTATAATTATCAGCTTTATTAATAGAATTATCTTCATCTGATATTACATCAGAACCAGTATTAGTTGTATTATCCTCATTAGTGCCTGAATTCACCGAATTATTTATTCCAGTTGTCTGCCAAACTGACACTGGTTTATTATTAACACTGCCACAGGCTGACAGACTTATCATAAGTGTAATTGAAACAATCATATATAGCATTTTTCTATTCATACATTTTCTCCTGTATTACACATTAAGTCTCACTGGCACTCTTGCCTCAATGCCGTTATGTACAAGCACTGTTAGATATTTTTTCCAAACTTTATAGCTTCTGTCCTATCAGTTGCCATTCCTTTATAATTCATTCCATAAAGTCCTGCAAATTGCTTCATAGTATACTCACCAGCTTCCAGCATCCATTTTTCCGGTGCTGCTCCCTGAAATAGAAAATACATATCTCTTCCCTGTAATTCACTTTCACTTACAAGACCATAAAATCTATCAAGCACATTTCTTACTGAACCACATATATTATGCCAGTAAAGTGGTGAACCAATGACAATTGTATCTGCTTTCTTCATCTTATCAATTACAACACCAAGTTCATCGTCTTCATAATTCTGGCCATAGCTGTATATCTTTAAATCTGTAAGATTTATTGTTTCATACTCTTTTCCTGATAATAATGCATCTGCAAGCTTCTTTGTATTACCTTCCTTGTTAGGACTTCCGTTAATAAATAAAATTTTCATTTTAATTCTCCTTTTCTACCACACTATTTAATATTATTTTTTTACCAGCTTTTTATATTATTTTCTGTAATTTGTCTTTTTTATCAGTTTGCTGAAGTAATAGCTAATCATTGCTATTAATGCCATAACAGCAACATAATCTAATATAAAAAACATTACATTTTCTGTATAATCATAAAATACAAAATGTACTTTCATCAAAAGATATGCACCTATCTGTCGCTTATTAAAAGCATATATTCCATAAATGCCAGCTATCAGTACTATTATTCTTGAAAGCCATCTTCTATATACATATCTGTCCTTGAACAATCCAGACACCATACCAACAACCATATTCCAATGCAGTCCAAGATGAAGTGACATTACGACAAATCCCCAATATGCGCAGAACATATGCACCTGTCTTGCTGCTATCGTAGTACCAGCAATTGTTACAGCTTTAAATATATGATTAGACAGAAGTATTCCGCTTATCATTGACCCCAGCATTAGTATCAGCATAGCTATCACAAGTAATGTCTGATATATTCTGAAAATAGTATATCTGCCTTTTGCCAATGCACCTATCCATTTTCTGTTTAATATATGGTGAACTATAAACAGCACAAGCATTGCCATTCCAATCCACTCATGGGCTGTCTCTCCTATAAGACTATACGGCATAAGCAATAACAGGCTTACTGTAAGACATATGTCTATTAATATTTTTGCCATTAGTTTTCTGTTCATTTTATTATTCCTTTCATATTACTTTCCCAGAAACTTACTGCATTATTAATCCAGCCTTCTGCCACCGTTCCCTGTCCTAAACCAAAACCGTGTGACAAACCATTAAACACTTCAATCTCTGCATTAGTTCCGTTACGTTTTATCTGATTAATGTATCTTTCCATACTTCTATACGAAGCTATTCCATCACTTGTACCAACACACGCATATGTAGGAGGTTCATTTCCCTGCACCTGTGAAAGTCCTGTATACTGCATAATAACTGATGCTGGCTTTGGATATGTCTTTTCACCAAAAGTTGATGTTCCATATGAACCAAGCCACGCCGCCATTCTTGCTCCTGCTGAACCACCCCAGAGTGAATAATCTGTCATATCTATGTTAAGTTCAGCTGAGTGCTCGTACAGAAATGCTATTGCTCTTGCAAGATCTTCACACGCTGTCTGTGCTCCTGGTCTGTATATTAATGCAAATGCATTATAACCCTTTTTAGATAATTCCAATGCGTGCGGAAAACTATCGTGTATTCCTGCAACATATACAAAACCACCACCAGCATTGACTACAGCACTTTTGGCATTATCATTACCTTTAAAGAAAAATATTCCTGTATTTTGTTTCTCTGGATCATCGGCTTTCTCACTATCACTATATATATCATAAAATATCTGTCTGCCGCTCTCAGCTTCATTTCTTAAATAATTAACAATCTCTACAGTTTTGTCTGTATTAATCTCACTATACCAGGGAAGTATTGAACTTATATTTTCCAATGTCAAATCATTGCTTATTCTCATATCAACAGGAAATATTAATCTTCCATAATTACCAAATGCTTCATCATTAATAACATCTATTACTCTTGTATCCTTTGTATATTTATTATTACTATCTTTATCTGACTGCATATTATCTCCACTATATTCATTCTTTCTTATATTGTCTTCCTGATTACTGATGTTATTTGTACTGCTTAAATTCTGCTCTGCCATATTATTATTATTATTATCTGTATTATCAGCACTTCCACATCCATACAGTGTAATAACACCTATAAGCAGTAACACTACCTGTGTAATTCTTAATCCTGTACTCATACTTCACCTCACTTTTAATACTTCTTGATTGTATTATAAAAAAAGGGACTTCATTTAAGAAGTCCCGATTAGTTATTCAGTATTAACCTATTGGTTATTGCTTAACTTTTCTACAGCTTTAATAAGCCTTTTTACTTTGTCAGATGGCTCTTTAGAATATAATAACCCATATAGTATCTTATAATCCCAGTCCACTGGTATTATCTTTATTAATGGATGTACGCTTTCCCAGCTTTTTATTGTAAGCAATAACCCATTATTATTCTCACATCTGTTAAATGCATCAACATTATAAAGCTCTATATCTGTTATATTAATCCCCGGATAATTCTTTATCAAATCAGAACGGAGCTTATCGTTATAAGTACTCCACCCCTTATACATAAGCATAAGGTTCTCTCCTTCCATATCCTCAAGATTAATTATATTCTTTCTGGCTAGTCTGTGATGAAACGAAACACCCACACAAAAAGGTTCCATTGATATCTTTATTCCATCACACCCACGCAGCTTTAACAAAGCCTCATCAAATATTCCTGCCACAACATCTATATTCTTTCCAAGATTACCCAGTATCTCTCTTGCATTCTCCGTTGTATTCTCAAATGGAACTAACTGAAACTTCATATCTGGATATAATCTTTGTATCTCTGGCCATAATTCAACAAATATCTGTGGAGGTGTAACTGGTGATATTCCAACCCTTATAACATCATCTGATATCTGCATAGCATCCTTAGCCCTCTTCACTGATTCCCTGCAATAATCAATCACATACCTGGCATCATTATATATTGACTTTCCTGCCTCTGTCATAACCAGCCCTCTATGAGTACGATTAAATAATTGCAGACCAAGGCTTGCCTCTAAAGAATTAATCTGCTTTATAACCGCTGGTGAAGATATAAAAAGCTTTTCCGCCGCCTTGCTAAAGCTTCCCGACTCAACTACACATATAAAAGTTTCTAACTGCGAATTGTACATCATCTTACGTCATCCTCCATATTATTACAATACTAAATATGTTCTTTGTTAATTAACTATGTTATAAGCATAGCACTCGGTAGTAACTATCGGTCAAGTCGTTTATATTTATTTAATAATTATGAATAATGTATTCTTATTCCATCCCTTCCTCAAGCCACTTAGCAATATTAGAAAAGTCTATAGCAAGGTCACCACCATAGATATTCACTGGAACCGGCTTGTCAAATCCATATATAACAGGATAGTTGTCACCTTCAAAATAATATACAAGTATCTTCGCCTGCACGAAATCCACTATCCAATATTCACGGACACCAGCTTCCATATACTTTGACAGCTTAAGGGCATAGTCCCTTTTCTTAGTAGATGGAGATATTACTTCAAGAACAAAATCCGGTGCTCCATATATTCCAAATCTCTTAATCTTGGAAGTGTCACATATTATGCCAACATCTGGCTCAACCATTGTCTTATTATCGCAGTCAAGCTGTACATCTACCGGTGCAATAAATGGACGGCAGCTTCCGTTATGCTCCATAATATAATTAGCAATCTGACGGTGTATTTCTCCTGCAATTGACTGATGTCCAAATGTAGGCGACAGCATTGTATAGAAATATCCATCAATTAACTCAACTCTCTGATCCTCTGGTAAGGCATAATAATCATCAAGCGTATAACTTCCATTCCTGTCAGTCTTATAAGAAGCAGCAGCCTCGCACACTACAGATTGCTCTGTAAAAATCTGTTCAAGTGCCAGAAGCGTATCATAGCGTGGACTTTCTGTTTCTCCAGAAAATATCTTCTGTATTGTCCCTAAGGGCACTCCCGATAACTCAGCCATCTGTGCATATGTGTAGCCTTTTTCTTTCTTCTTATCCCTCATCTCCTGAATAGTCATATACAGCACCTCCGTATAATAGGTCTAATGTCTATAAGTTACTTTAATTAAAGTATAGGAGGTGAATTTCCATTTGTCAACCGGTATTATATATAATTTTAACCGTTAATATAATAAAATTTCCATTTTTTAACCGTTTATCTTTATTAATTTACCATTTAATCTTTTAACAATTTTATCATTGTATTAAATGCCCATTCCATATGCTATATACTATATAACCTTCTTAATCCACTTACCGCTAAAGTATCTGCTTACAAAGACTATTCCTCTTACTGTCCAGTCTGCGAACATACCATACCACACTGCCATTGGTCCCATATTGAATACCTTAACAAGACCAATACACAATGCAACCCTGCAACACCACATAGTTGTCATTGATGTTATCATTGAGAACTTTACATCTCCTGCCGCTCTCATTCCGTATGCTGGAACGAATGAGAATACCCACGCAATTGGCTTATATATTGTTATCGCACCAACCATCTCTATACACATTCTTGCACTGTCTGTCTCCATTCCGCCAAGAACCGTTATAGGACGTACAAGCGCATACACGATAATACAAGATACAATAATTCCTATCTCTGCTATTCCGCACAATTTGACTATGTAATACTTGGCTTCTTCTTTTCTTCCTGCTCCAAGACACTGTCCTACAACAGTCATAAGGCATATACCAACACCTATTCCAAAGACACCATTAACATTTTCTAATATATTAGTCATAGCCTGTGCCGCAATAGCCGCTGTTCCCATAGTTGATACTGTTGACTGGATTGCAAGCTTACCGAACTGGAACATACTGTTCTCAATTCCTGACGGAACACCTATCGCAAGTATCGAGCCTATAAGATTATAATCAGGTCTTATCTTATGATATTCTGATACTACTATATCTATCTTTGGCTTGGATAATGCAATAAATATAACAACCATACAGAACACTCTTGATACAAGTGTTGATATAGCTGCACCTGCAACTCCCATATTAAATACGAACATAAGAAGTGCATTTCCACATACATTTATTACGTTAGAGATTACTGATACCATCATAGGATATCTTGAATTACCACACGATCTGAATATCGCTGAGCCTGCACTAAACAACGCAAGAAATGGATAACTTAACGCTGTATACAGAAAGTATGTTACTGCATTGCTCATAACCTCAGGTTCTACCTTACCAAATATAAAACTTAAAAGAGGTCTTCTTAATATAAGTCCTGCTATTGTTATGACAACCGCTATTGTGGCAACTGTAAGCACAACCTGTCTTGCCGCCTTATTAGCACCCTCACGGTCTTTCATTCCTATATAATGTGAACATATAATTGCCGCACCTGTAGCCATAGCAGAGAATAACTGGACGATAAGGTTATTAACCGAGTCAACAAGCGATACACCCGATATTGCCTGGCTTCCAAGGTTACTTACCATCATAGTATCCACCATACCCATAAATGAGTTAAGCAGCTGTTCGACAACTATTGGTATAAGAAGTGCAAACAGTGCTTTATTGTGAAACATCAGATTATCCTTATCAATGTCAAATAATTTCTTTTTATCTGCTAATAATTTACTCATAAAAATTGACGCTCCATTTCTTAACTAACTTACCTCGTATAAGATAATCAATTAATAAGCGAACGTCAACCTTTATTTACATATTTAACTGCAATATTTACATACTTTAACTACAATATTTATATATTTTAACTACAATATTGGTATATTTAATTATATAATTCATTGTTATATTAACTACTAATATCAAATCAGTATACTGCCTATACTGTCATATTATCAGCAAATACAACTCTTATAGTAGTTCCCTTTCCTAATTCACTTTCAAGCTCTATATGTGCATTATGGTGTTTGGCTACTATATGCTTTACAATCGCAAGCCCAAGTCCTGTACCACCAGTAGATTTTGACCTGCTCTTATCAACTCTGTAAAATCTTTCAAATATCCTGTCCTGATGTTCCTTAGGTATTCCTATACCGTTATCCGCTACTTCAAGAACATTTTCAGTCACACCATTATTCTGTCTTGTATACACAGATACCTTAACCTTTCCACCCGGATTATTGTAACGTATCGCATTATCACACAGGTTATATATAAGCTCCTCAAGCATCTGCTTATCAGCAGTAATATTAACATCACTTCCTGTAACATCAATAATAATGCTGTGCTTCTGTGCACTTATCTCAAGCATCTGCACCGTTGACCTGGCTGTTTCATACAGATTAACTGTCTCGAATATTTCTTCTGTCGATATGGCATCAAGCTCTGATATCCTTATAATATCATTGATAAGCGAGAGAAGTCTTTGTGAGCTTTTATGTATTTCACCTGCAAATCTCTTGGCATCATCACCTGCCGCCATACCACTTTCAATAAGCTCAGAATAGCCTGATATTGATGTCAGCGGTGTCTTTAATTCGTGCGAAACATTTGCCGTGAATTCCTGCCTCATATTGGCATTGCGCATAATATCCTCGTGTTGCCTTTTAATAGTTGTGACAAATGGAACAAGCTCCTTATATACTTTAACCGACTCCGAAGCATCCATATTATTGGCAAGATACTCAATCGGCTCAACAATGCTTTTTGTCAGAAAATGTGAACTTATCATACAGATTATAAAGAGAATTACACATAACACAATTATAACAGGGAGCATACTTGTCATAATACTCGTCATACTGCTTACTTCCCTTGAAACTCTTAGCACATATCCATTATCAAGTGCAACTGCATAATAATAAGAATTCTTATTAAGTGTTACGGACCTTCTTATATCACATCCATAACCATTCCGTCTAGCCGCAACAACCTCAGGACGTTCGTTATGATTTTCCATTTTATCAATATCAACAAGTGTATCGACTATCGCATAACCCTGTGAATTAATAAATGTTATTCTAAGATTTCCATCGTAATTATCAATTACCTTCTGTTCAACTATATTGTCAGGGTCTGTTACCATTCCCCAGGCATCTGCACCAATAAACACATCTATGTAATTGTGCATATCTTCAAGCACTTCATGCTTTAGTACATTGTAGAACACAGTACACGCTATAGATACAGATGCCACAATAGTAACAAGTGCCATTATCATATACAAAAGATTAATTCTTTTTTTCATTATTTGGCCTCATCATCCATAAAATATCCTACATTACGGACAGTCTTTATATAATTACCAGCCGTACCAAGCTTATGTCTTAATGTCTTGATATGAACATCAAGAGTTCTTGACTCGCCCTCGTAATCTGTACTCCATATTCTGTCCATTATATTATCCCTTGTCAAGACAATTCCACGGTTAAGTGCAAGATATTTTAATAATTCATACTCTTTATAAGTAAGCTCAACAGGTTTATCATCGACATATGCAACTCGTTTTTCATCATCAATAAAAAGACTTCCAATTCCTATAAGCTTCTCTTCATCAGAACTTCCTGTCCTTCTAAGAAGTGCTTTAACTCTTGATATTAATTCCATAATTCCAAATGGTTTGGTTATATAATCATCAGCTCCAAGGTCAAGTCCTTTAACTTTATCAAGCTCTGTTGTCTTAGCTGTAACCATTATAACAGGAACTCTTCTTGTCTCTGGAGTCTGTCTTATCTTTCTTAATATCTCTAATCCATCTTCATCTGGAAGCATAACATCAAGAAGTATCATATCTGGTATTCTGTCTCTCATAAGCTTATGGAATTCTTTGCCGCTTGCACACTCAACAACTGTATGTCCTGCATTCTTTAAAGCAAAGCTTTCAATCTCGCTTATATTTTTATCATCTTCAACAACATATACATATGCCATAATATCCTCGATTTCTGCGACAGATTTCAGCATATTAATACATTTTATCTTTAAAAGATTATACAAAATGTATCCGCTGATATCTACGCTTTACACAAATTTTCTAGTTTCTGGAAGTCTGTATTTTTCCTTGTATTCTTTATATTCTCTTGCAAACTGCTGGTTATCCCTGTTCTTCATTGCATCAAGATATTCGTGTGTATCAAAATTTTCCTTATCTGACTGGATAACATCTACTGCTATATTAGAACAATGGTCTGACACTCTCTCAAGATTATTAAGAATATCTGAATGTGCAAATCCCAGTTCAATAGTACATTTTCCTTCTCTTAATCTTCTTATATGTCTAGCTTTAAGCTCAACTGTTAATGTATCTATAAGTTCTTCTAATGGTTCAACTTTATCTGCTTCTTTAATATTATTAGTCTTAAAGGAATCAAAGGATATATCTACAACCTCTCTTACTGCCGAACATAATATATCTAACTCCGTCTTAGCTTTAGGTGAGAATTCCATCTGCTTATTATGCAATTCTCTTGCAGAGTCGCACAGATTACAGGCGTGGTCTGATATTCTTTCAAAATCGCCTATGCTGTGAAGCATCATATTAAGTGTCTCTGAGTCATCTTTATTAAGTATCTTGGTACTTATCTTCATAATATATGTACCAAGCTCATCTTCATATTTATCAACCCTGCTCTCAAGCTCACCAACATACAATGCCTTATTCTCATCATAATTACCGATAAGTCCAAGTGCTGTAAATAATGACTCCCTTGATATATCAGCCATATTGCCTATAACTGTCTTACAATGTTCAACTGCAAGGCTTGGTGACTCAAGAAATCTGTCATCTAAAAGTGCAAATTCATTAACACTCTGTCTTTCCATAAGTGCCTTTTCCTCATCATCAACCCTTATAGTCATATATGCGAGCTTCTCAAGCACATTTCTTAACGGAAGAAGAAGTGCAGTTGTAATAATATTAAAGGTTGTATGTATTACCGCAATTCCCATCTCATTAGCTGTATCATTCAGAAATGAAAAATGTACAAACATATTAACTGTATAGAACACCGTCATAAATACAACTGTACCTATAACATTAAAGTACAGATGAACTATAGCTGCTCTTTTACCATTCTTGCTTGCACCAATACTTGATAACATAGCTGTTGCACAAGTACCGATATTCTGTCCCATTATTATAGGAAGAACAGTTGCATAGCTTAATATTCCTGTAGAACATAATGCCTGTAATATACCAACTGAAGCTGATGAACTCTGTATTATTGCTGTAAATACAAGTCCTGCAATCATACCAAGTATTGGGTTTTTAAATGTTGTTAATAAAGCCTGAAACTGTGGGACTTCGGCAAGCGGCTCTACAGATGAACTCATAGCTTCCATACCATACATAAGAAGTGCAAATCCAATAAATATCTTAGCTGGATTTTTAAATTTGTCTTTCTTTAGGAATACAAGCATCACAACACCAATAACTGCAAGGATTGGTGAAAATGATGTTGGCTTCAACATTCTTATAAATAAATTATCACTCTCAATACCAGTAAGGCTTAATATCCATGAAGTTATGGTAGTACCTATGTTAGCACCCATTATAATGCCAATTGCCTGTCTTAACTTCATAATACCTGAATTAACAAAACCTACAACCATAACGGTCGTCGCTGATGATGACTGTATAACTGCTGTAACACCAGCTCCTAAAAGAACAGCCTTTATCGGGTTAGAAGTAAGCTTTTCAAGTATATTCTCTAACTTTCCTCCTGATGCTCCCGTTAAGCCTTCACCTAATAAATCCATTCCATAGAGGAATATCGCCAATCCTCCAAGTAATGCTAATACACCAAATATATCCATTTTTCCTCCAAAATTTCTTATAGACTTTACTTTTTGTTTACATTTTGGAGTGTAAAACAGTTATATGAAGCTTATATGAACCTTATGTAAATTCAATGTAAAATGTAAAATTAATGTTAAATAACGATTATTGATTATTATTTATCATCTGGGTGCTGACCTGTTATAGAGAATATAACCCATTCTGATATATTAGTCGCGTGATCCCCTATTCTCTCAAAATACTTAGCAGCCATCAGCAGATCTGATGCCTGCTCACCTGCATTAACATCTTCGTGAATCATAGCTATAAGCTCAGCCTTTACCTTGTTGAATAAATCATCAACAACATCATCGTGTACGATAACAGCCCTTGCCTTATCCATATCCTTGTTAACAAATGCTTCAACACTCTGGACTAGCATTACCATAGTTTCTTTAGCCATCTGCTGTATATGATCAAGCTTCTTAATATATGATTCTTTAGAAAGTTCTATTGTAATCTCTGAAATATCAGTTGCATGATCCCCTATTCTTTCCATATCTGTAATCATCTTTAATGCTGCTGATATAAGTCGTAAATCCTTTGCAACCGGCTGCTGCTGTAATAATAACTTAAGACATAACTGTTCAATCTCACGTTCCTGATGATCAATCTCCTCGTCATATTCTATTACATTTGAAGCAAGCTCAATATCCTGATTAACAAGTGCCTTTACTGTATCAGATATAGCCTTCTCAATCATGCCACCCATTTCAATTAATTCATTATTAAGTTGTACTAACTGTCTGTCAAATCTATTTCTCATATTAACCTCTTTTCCTGTGCTTCTATTGGCACACGGTCTAACACTCAATTATTTCAATATTGCTGACAGGTTCTATTAAGTTAATATGATGAATTCTCTGGTCATTACAGATTATCTTTTTCTATATATTATAAAACGTCTGTTTAATGCCCTTAACGCACTTCTGAACGCTTTCGCTCTCTTAGGATACTTAAACATCGCTCCAATCTTGTTATACATATAAAAAGAATATACGAGCACTTTGTTAAGCTTTCCTATCTTGTCCTTGGTTGTATATATATATCTTGTTCCACCAACCTTAGGATGATTGCCATCTTTATAATATTTTATAAGGTCGTCCTCTGTCTTTATTGTATCTGGAATAAGTGCATATCCCATACCAACACAATTACTGTTATGGGCATCACTTCCGCCTGTAAGTGCTACCCTGCACCCCTTGGCGAACTTTCTTGCATACTTATTGCTTTTCTCACTCTCGCAGGCATTATAACCTTCTACGAAATCAAAATGAACCATATGTGCAATCTGCTTTGACTGATTCCAGTACATAGTAGATGCAAAGCTCATAAATGGTTCTCCATAAGGATGTGCAGGTCCTAATATTCCATCACAACAATGGACAATATATATAAGCTTATCTAAAGTAAGGCCCTTATATCTCATAAGCTCATACACCTCTTTAGGTGTATCCTGTGGAAGAATAACTATAAAATGTCCGAACTCCAGACTATCATATTCTATGCCTCTTAATACCACGAAATCATCATATTTCTTACCATATGAAAGATACGCATCATATCCATCATATGAGTCATGGTCTGTTACAACCATTCCGTTAAAACCTTTGCTCTTAAGTATCTTGATATAGTCATCTATCCCAACCTTGGCATCTACTGAACCCTCGGCTGTATGACAGTGCATATCGAATTTTACATATCCCATATAATAAATACCTCGCATTTGTATATCTATATTAATTAATCACATTACAACTAATTAACTTCATTATACTTCTTAAAGATTTTAATAACAAGGTACTAAAATATGTAATTATCAGCCAAAACGTCCTGTGATATAATCCTCAGTCTTCTTGTTCTTAGGCATAGAGAATAACTGTTCTGTCTTATCGTATTCAATCATCTCTCCTAACAGGAAGAAGGCTGTATTATCTGATATTCTTGTCGCCTGCTGCATATTGTGTGTTACCATTATTATTGTATAATCATTCTTTAACTCAATCGCAAGGTCTTCAATTCTTGAAGTTGATATTGGGTCAAGGGCTGATGTCGGCTCATCCATAAGAATAACCTCTGGTTCAACTGCAAGAGTTCTTGCAATACATAATCTCTGCTGCTGTCCACCTGAAAGTCCAAGAGCTGACTTTTTAAGTCTGTCCTTCACCTCGTCCCATATAGCAGCCTGTTTTAAAGCTTTTTCTACTATAATATCAAGTTCTGCTTTCTTGTGCACTCCAAATAACCTTGGTCCGTAAGCTATATTGTCATATATGCTTTTAGGAAATGGATTAGGCTGCTGGAATACCATTCCAACCCTGTGTCTTAATGTTATGTCGTCCATCTCTGTAAATATATTGGCTCCGTCAAGGTATACTTCACCATCAATCTTAACACCCTCAATTAAGTCATTCATTCTGTTAAGTGTCTTTAAAAATGTAGATTTACCACATCCAGATGGTCCGATAAATGCTGTAATCTGATTTTTAGGAATATTCATATTAATATTTTTTAATGCGTGAAAATCCCCATAATGAAGATTAAGATTTTTGATTACAAATTTATCATCACCTGTATAATTACTGCTTCCATTTTCAGAATTCTTATTCATATCTATATTACTCATACTTATCCTCATTTCTACGCTTTCTCACCAGAGTTCTTCTTATTTATCTTATTACTTAACACATTAGCTCCTATGCTGAATGCAAGCACAAGTATAAGAAGTACCGCTGATGCAAGGTTAGCCAGGTCCTGATTTTGTCCATTAACCTGTAAATCCCATATCTGCAATGATAATGTCTCTGCTGAACGAAATGGGTTAAGTGGACAGGTTGATGATGCAAGATTCCAGTTGCCCCATCTTATGTTAGTTCCTGAACCTGTTGTATACAAAAGAACTGCCGCTTCACCAAAGCCTCGTCCTGCTGCAAGTATTACACCTGTCATAATTCTTGGAAGGCAGGCTGGCAGTAATATGTGGAATATTGCCTGCCAGCGTGTTGAACCAAGTCCCATACCCGCTTCAAAATATCCCCTAGGAAGTCCTTTTATGGCATCCTCTGTTGTTGTTGTTATAAGTGGCAGTGTTATGATTGATACGGACAATGCTCCAGCCATAAGGCTTTTATCCAGTCCTATAATTACAAGAAAGATGAGGTAGCCAAATAAACCAACAACAATAGATGGAAGTGACGAAAGTGTCTCTATACATATTCTTATGAACTTTGTAATAAGTCCTCCCTTGGCATATTTTGCAAGATATATTCCTGCAAATGTTCCAATCGGTACTGTTATAAGCAATGACAAGAATACAAGATATATCGTATTAAAAAGCTGGTTGCCTATAGCACCACGCCTTGTAAAGCCGAACATTGAAGGTTTTGCACCAGCAAAGCCCTTAATAATTACATATCCGGCAAATGCCGCAAGAAGAACAAAGAAGAATACGGCTATGCAGTAAAATATAACTGTCATTACTTTATCCTGTGCCTTGGCACGTTTTATCCTATTCATATAATCTCCATTTCTGTGCACGCTTCTGCGCACTAATATCCATTTTCACCCTTTATTAACTTTAACGGGCGATTTTAATTAGTCTTTGCACTCTTCTTTTTATTTCCAGATTCCTCTGACTGCTTAGCAGACAGAAAATGTATTAAAAATATGAACAAAAGTGATATAAGGAACAAAAGCAATGCAAGTGTCCACAACGCTGTCTTAGTTTCTCCACCTTCCATCGCATTTCCCATCTGGGCTGTTATCTCTGTTGTAAGTGATTTGGTTGTTGAGAATATGCTGTCTGGAAGTGCGGTTGTCTGTCCTATTACCATCGCAACTGCTAATGCCTCACCAAACGCTCTTGCAAGACCAAGTATTATGCCTGAGAATATTCCAGAAGCTGAAGCTGGAAGCACTATTTTATATATTGTCTGCCAGCGTGTTGAGCCCATTCCATAAGCACCCATTCTGTAATCTTTAGGAACTGACCTGATTGCATCTGCTGACACACTTGTTATAGTAGGGAATATCATTATTGCAAGCACAATACCTGCTGCTAATATTGAATGTCCTACCTGTCTGTGAAACATATCTCTTATAAACGGCACAAGCACGGTAAGTCCGACCCAGCCATATACTACTGAAGGAATTCCTGCAAATATCTGGATTACAGGGCGGTAAAATTTCTCACCAAATTTAGGTGAAATCTCTGTCATAAATATAGCTGAACCAAGTGCAAATGGTGTCGCAATAAACAGTGCAAGACCACAGGTGCTTAATGAACCTACTATAAATATAAGTGTACCTACTGAACCGCCGCCTTCCATATTGTCTATAGGTGCCCAGTCAGGTGAAAACAGGAACTCACCGATTGAATGATTGAATTTTAAGAATGTTCCTGAACCCTTGTATACAAGAAATCCACCTATTCCAAGAGTAAGCACTATAACGAAAAGACCACACAGGGTGACGATTGTACGCCACAGGTACTCTTTTGTAAACATACCTCTTTTAATATTCATACTTTCTCCATTCTTAACATATAAAATGTGGCTGTTATATATTCAACGGCGGGGGGATTAATAGCTACGGACGTTGTGCGGAGTGTTATATTACCGCTGGGCACGCTCCCGCTACTTGAAACCGTAGCGGTACTAAGCGGCTAAAGGACAGCCGCTAAGTGCCGACGGTTTCAACAGTACCCAGCTTGCAATATAACACTCCACACAACTGGGTTGCGATTAATCTGCGTTGAATTGTTTATCAGCTTTATGTATCTTCTTTACTCTTTGTTATTTATTCTTCGTTATTTGCTCTTTGTTATTTCTTTTTTACATTTTCATTTTATATGTTATTAATTTCTATGCGTTTAGGCGGGCAGGATACTGCTCGCCTAAATCCTATATTTTTTATGACTATCAATTTTTCTAACATTTATTTTTTATCTTGATTTAATTGTAGTCTTATAATTTTTTGATTGATTTTCTTTCAATCTTTTAATGTTAATTTTGGTTGCTGATGATTTGTAAGATTTTATCTTACTTTTTAATTAAGGGGGTTTTAACAACTATTTTTTAGTGTTCTTTTACTGTCATCTTTGATGATACGCCGTAGCCTAATGATTCCATTTTCTTGCCGTATTCATCTGATGTGATGTAGTCGAGGAACTTCTGGGATACTTCATCTGCGTTGCCCTTTGTGTACATATGCTCGTATGTCCATACTGGGTATTTGCCAGCGTATGTATTCTCAAGTGTTGGTTCAACACCATCAATTGATACTGTATCAACGCCTGGGTTGCTTACAAGGTAAGATAAAGCTACATATCCGATAGCACCCTTTGTTGTCTTAACATTCTGTAAAAGTACACCTGAATCATCTGTTTCCATTGACTTGTTAGAAGCTTCGCTTGCACCGTCTAATGCATATTTCTTAAATGTTGCTCTTGTACCAGAAGATTCTGGACGAGTGATAAGTACGATTGCTTCATCAGCACCACCAACTTCTTTCCAGTTAGTAATCTTTCCTGTAAAAATATCTGTAAGCTGTGCCTTTGTAAGGTTCTTAACACCACCTGCTGTTACGTCCTTGTTTACAATAGGTGCCATTGTTACTACGCATACCTTATGGTCTACAAGTTCTGCTGCCTTAGCTGCATCAAGCTTTTCTGCTGCCTCTACATCAGAGTTACCAATGTTAACTGTTCCCTCTGATACCTGCTTAAGTCCTTCACCAGAACCACCTGCATCGATTGTTATGTTCACATCTGGATATTTTTCATTAAAAAGGTCTGCCGCATCATCAACAAGTGGCTTTAATGCTGATGAACCTGCTGCTGTTATGCTTCCGCTAAGGTTAAAGTCTGCATCTGCTCCATTATCTGCACTGCTGCTTCCACAGCCAACAAGTGCTGTTACCATACATACTGTACTAAGAATTACAGCTGCACTTTTCTTAAAATTCATCTTTCTCATAAATTTTTTCCTCACTTTTCTTTTTAAAGGTCTATGTCTTATCGACAGATAAAAGAATAGCAGTGGTATGTAAAATGCAATACCACTGCTACAAGAAATCTATGTAAAGTCTTTGTTAAATTATAATTTTACTTAACGCATCCAATAAGCTCGCTAATATCTGCTACTCCATTTTTAGCACAATAATCTCTTATTCCGTCCACAACCTTAATTGTTGTAAGAGGGTCATTAAAATTAGCTGTACCAACTGATACCATTGTTGCACCTGCCATAATAAACTCAAGTGCATCATCTGCATTGGCAATTCCGCCCATTCCAATAATAGGAAGTGCTACAGCATTGGCAACCTGATATACCATTCTTACTGCAACAGGCTTTATAGCTGGACCTGAAAGACCGCCTGTCTTATTGGCAACAGCAAATGTTCTTCTATTAATATCAATTTTCATTCCTGTTAATGTATTAATAAGGGATACCGCATCAGCACCACCTGCCTCAACAGCTTTAGCCATCTCTGTAATATCTGTCACATTAGGGCTTAACTTCATAATTACAGGCTGCCTGGCAACCTTTTTTACCGCCTTTGTAATACGCTCTGCTGAAGCTGGAACCTGTCCGAAAGCAATACCACCCTCTTTTACATTAGGGCAGGATATGTTAATCTCAAGCATATCAACTGGCTGTTCGCCTAACTTTTCCACAGCATCAACATAATCTTCTTCTGTCTTTCCACACACATTTACTATTATCTTAGTATCATACTGCTTAAGAAATGGAATATCTCTCTTTACAAATGTATCAAGCCCCGGATTTTGAAGTCCGATTGCATTAATCATTCCACCGTAAGTCTCTGCTATTCTAGGTGTTGGATTGCCCGGCCAAGGTACATTTGCCACACCCTTAGTTGTGACCGCACCTAATTTATTAAGGTCTACATACTCACAATATTCCATACCTGAACCAAATGTTCCTGAGGCAACAGTAACAGGATTATTAAATTCAACTCCCGCAATATTTACTTTCATATTAACGTCTGCCGGATTAATTGGATTTACTCTATTAGCCATTATAACTCTACCTCCTTAACATTGAATACAGGACCTTCTTTACATACTCTCTTATTCTTAACCTTTGAATGGTCATCAATATCTGTTGACTGACATACGCAGGCAAGGCACGCTCCTATTCCGCAAGCCATTTTTTCCTCTAAGGATACGAAACAGGCGATATTATTGCTTACCGCATATTCCTTTATTGCTCTTAACATTGGTGTAGGGCCGCAGGCAAATATTACATCTGCTGTTAAGTTATTCTCTCTTACTGCATCTAATACATTACCTTTAGTTCCAGCACTTCCGTCCTCTGTTGCAACATATACATCAGCAAACTGCTCAAATTCATCTTTTAAAAACATCTGTGAGTTTCTGTAACCAAGTACAGCCTGCTTCTTACATTCAAGCTGCTTAGCAAGCTCAAGCATTGGAGGAACACCAATTCCACCACCAAAAAGAATTGCCTTTAACTCTGTGTCCGCACAATCATTTCCTGTGACATTCTTTACATATTCCATAATAGACTTAATATCATATCCATTGCCAAGAGGTCCTTGAATATTAACATATTCCCCCTCCTTCATCTTAGAGAACTCCTCTGTCCCCTTTCCAGCAACCCTGTATACAATCCTTAAATTATCTTTATCTATTCTGCATATGCTTATTGGTCTTGGAAGAAGTCTTGCTCCATCGTTAGAATATACCGATATGAACTGTCCCGGTACAGCCTCTCCTGCCATCTTATCTGTCTTTAACCACATTTCATATATGCCTTCGGCTAAACACGAAGTCTTAATTATTAATGCATTTTCTCTGTATGACATATGTATTCTCCATTCTTAATTAATTATTTCAAATCCTTGTATACAACATTTCCATTGCATATAGTATATTTTATTTTACCATAAAGCTTCTGTCCGATAAATGGTGAATTACTAGCTTTCGATACAAAATTCTCTGTAACCTCCCACTCCTCATCTGGATTAAATATAACCAAATCAGCTATCTTTCCAGCCTCAATACAGCCTTTGTCCATTTTGTAAAGCTTTGCTGGATTAACTGTCATCTTAGTGAGCAGTTCCTCAAGTGTTAAATAGCCTTTCTTTACAAGATTAGTAATTCCAAGTGCAAGTGATGTTTCAAGCCCTATCATTCCGCTCGGTGCTGCCTTGAACTCCTTAGCTTTCTCATCCTTGCTATGTGGTGCGTGATCTGTTGCAATTATGTCTATTGTTCCGTCCTTAAGACCTTCAATTACAGCAAGCCTGTCATCTTCTGTTCTTATTGGTGGATTAACTCTTGCAAGTGTGCCTTTCTCAAGCACGATCTCTTCTGTAAGCGAAAAATGCTGTGGAGTAGACTCTGCATGTACATCTGCTCCTAGCTTCTTAGCTGTCCTTACAAGCTCTACTGATACCGCTGAGCTTATGTGCTGTATACATATTGTTGCCTTGGTTTCAAGTGCAAGCATACAATCCCGTGCTACCATCATATACTCTGAGCAGGCTGGTGCTCCACCTATATTAAGCTTGTCTGATACAACGCCTTTATTAATTCCCTGTTGTTCTATATATGCAGGATTTTCCTCGTGAAAACTTAACGGCATATCAAGCTCTTTAGCTTTCTGCATAGCTTCCTTTACAAGCATTTCACTCTTAAGTGGAATACCATCATCTGTAAATACAAGTGCCCCGCCATTCTTAAGTTCCGTAAAGTCAGTAAGTTCTTCTCCCTTAAAGCCTTTAGATACTGCCGCAGCTGAATATACATTTATCGGCGTAGTTCTTCCCTTTTCTATTACATACTGCAACGTTTCTTTATTATCTACTATAGGATTAGTATTAGCCATACAAAGAACTGTTGTAAAACCTCCTGCCGCAGCTGCCGCAGCTCCTGTATTAATATCTTCTTTATAAGTAAAACCTGGATCCCTGAAATGAACGTGTGTATCTATAAGACCAGGTGCTACCACAAGACCTTCTGCATCAATTACTTCATCTACAGCTATGTCGGATACAGGCACATCAAATGCTTTTACCTGTATTATACCGCTTATTATTCCATTTTCCACAAGAATATCTGCCTTATATGACATATGTCTTGCTGGATCTATTATATGTCCATTCTTAATTAAAGTTCTCAATATTATCTCCATTCTTTATAAAAGCGGCATTACCAGTCTGTTGCTGAGTGGTACTGCCGCTTATTATAATAATTATTTACTTTCCAAGTGCTCCATTAATATCTGCAATCATATCAAGAGCTGCCTGTCTTGAAGCTTCACCGAAATTCTTAGCTCCAAACTTAGCATACTCATCTTTAGCATATGCAGCTATAATTCCTCTTGAACTATTAACTATCGCGCCAAGTCCGTCTGGGTTAAAGAAAGCTGTAAGGTCTTCAGCCTTGCCACCCTGTGCCCCATAACCAGGAACAAGGATATAAGCCTTTGGCATAACCTTTCTTAATACCTTACCCATCTCTGGATATGTAGCACCAACTACCGCACCTACATTACTATAAGTATCGCCCATACACTGGCTTCCCCATTCATTAACCTTAGCACCTACATGCTCATATAATGGCTTGCCGTCTATAAGCTGATCCTGAAATTCTCCACTTGAAGGATTAGAAGTCTTTACAAGGATAAATATACCTTTGTCTTCTTCATTGCATACCTTAATAAATGGATTAATTCCGTCAGAACCAAGATATGGATTAACTGTTGCAAAATCTTCATCAAATGGTGTTAAAAGCTTAGAACCAACTTTAACCTTTCCAAGATGTGCTACTGCATAAGCCTCAGATGTTGAACCTATATCGCCTCTCTTAACATCACCAATTACAACCATATCCTTCTCGTGACAATAATCAACAGTCTTCTTAAACACCTTAAGTCCTTCAATACCGAACTGCTCATACATAGCAATCTGTGGCTTAACTGCTGGTACAATATCATATATATTATCAATGATTGCCTTATTATACTGCCAGATAGCTTCTGCCGCACCTTCAAGAGTTTCTCCATACTGCTCAAAAGCTTCCTTTTGAACATGCTCTGGAATATACTTCATCATAGGATCTAAGCCTACAACTACAGGTGCATTTGTCTTAACGATTTTGTCAACTAATTTGTTAATCATCTATATTCTCCTTACATATCAATTAATCTATCTTATATTACAACTTTGGAACATCTTTATCAATAATAACTTCTGTTCCGTTGATATTAGAATATACAATCTTACCACCAGCTATTGTATACTTAATCTCACCACTTACCTTCTTGCCGTTAAATGGAGTGTTCTTGCCTCTTGAAGCAAATGTCTTACTGTCTATAACATACTCTGCATCCGGATCAATTATAGTAATATCAGCAGTCTTGCCAACAAGAAGTGTTCCCTTGTCTATACCGATAATCTTAGCAGGTGTATAACTCATCTTATCTGCCATCTCAAGAGGTGTAATAACATTTTTCTTAACAAGATCTGTCATTATAATAGCAACAGCTGTTTCAAGACCTGATATTCCAAATGGTGCTTCTACAAAACCTCTGTCTTTCTCTGTAAGATGATGTGGTGCGTGGTCTGTTGCAATTATGTCTATTGTTCCGTCCTTAAGGCCCTTAATAAGCATATCTTTATCCTTATTAGTTCTTAATGGCGGATTAACCTTGTAGTTAGCATCATCTTCATTAATATCATCTTCTGTAAGTGTTAAATGGTGTGGCGTTACCTCTGCTGTAACATCAAGACCTTCTTTCTTGGCTGCCGCTATCATTCTTACGCTGTCCTCTGTTGAAACATGGCATATATGAAGCTTGGCACCCGTATTCTTAGCAAGGAGTAAATCTCTTGCCACCATAATATCTTCTACAGAATTCATAATTCCGTAAAATCCAAGTTCTCTTGCTTTATTGCCGGCATTCATAACTCCCCTTGCTGCAAGATCCTTATCTTCACAATGTGCAAATACCGGTATTCCTACTTCTGCCGCAAGCCTCATAGCCTGTCTTGCTACTCTAGCATTCATAACAGACTTCCCATCCTCGCTTACTGCTACAGCTCCTTCCTCATAAAGCCTCTCATAATCAGTTATATACTCTCCGTCCTGACCTGCTGTCATAGCTGCTATAGGAAGAATATTAATATCTGTTACTTCTTCTGACTTATTCTTTATGTATTCAACCATCTCAACGCTGTCAATTGCAGGCTTAGTATTAGGCATTGGACACACTGTTGTAAATCCACCTCTTGCCGCAGCTCTTGCACCAGTTCTTATTGTTTCCTTATGTTCAAAGCCTGGTTCTCTGAAATGTACATGTAAATCCACAAGTCCTGGCATAACCATACAGCCCTTAGCATCAATAACTGTATCTGCTGCCTTGTCAATATCCTTTGCCACTTCTGCTATAACCCCATCTTCAACAAGAATATCCCTAATGTCATCAGTGTTACTTGCAGGGTCAATAACTCTTCCGTTCTTAATCAACATTCTCATATATTAATCCTCCCCTTAAAATTTAATCTTTCAAACTCGTAAGCAGGTTCAGGTTTACCATAATAGTATCCCTGTATGAAGTCAACACCCAGCTCTCTTAATATATCCAACTGGCTCTTATCCTCAACACCTTCTACAACTATCTTAGTTCCTATAGTAGCAGACAATTCAACTATAAGCTTAATGAATGCCTGTGCATACTCATCTTCCGTTATATCATCAATAAATGTCTTGTCAACTTTAATAATATCAAAAGGAAGCTGTTTAATGTAGTTAAGTGATGAATATCCTGTACCGAAATCATCAAGAGCTATCTTTGGTCCTAATTCCCTTATGCCATTAATTATATTAAGAACCCTGTCCATATCATTAATAGCAAAGCTCTCTGTAATCTCCAGCACGATATTCCTAGGATTAACTCCTGTCTTCTTAAGCACTTTAGCTACTGTATCTACTATATCTTTCTGAAGAAGCTGGACAACCGACAGATTAACATTGATATGGAAATCCGGCATACCATGTTCATTCCAGTATCTGCACTGTCTGCAGGCTTCCTCAAGAACATAATCACCAATTGAAGTTATAAGTCCAAGATATTCAGCAAGCGGAATAAAATCACCCGGACCCATAAATCCAAGCGACTTACTGTCCCATCTTACCAGTGCTTCGCACGATGCACATTCCTCTGTGTTAATATCAACTACAGGCTGGTAGAATACAACGAATTCATCAATTCCTGTCGCAACAGCCTGCCGCATATTATTTTCAATATCAAGGCGTCTTACAGAATTCTGTTTGTTGCACACATCATAAAAAGAATATCCATTCTTACCATTCTTCTTAGACTCATACATTGCTATATCAGCCATTCTGATAATCTCGTGTACATCTTTGCTGTCATCTGGAAATACCGCAATACCCATACTCATAGTACAGAAATATTCTGTCTCCATAAGATACCACGGTTTGTTAAATATCTCTTTAACCTTATTGGCAATTCTCTCTAATTCAAGGAACATATCAGGCATTACTATGGCAACAAATTCGTCACCACCCATTCTGTAACATCTGCCTCTAAGACCTACTATACTCTGAAGTCCTGCCGCAATCTGCTGTAAAAGAATATCTCCATACTGGTGTCCAAGACCATCATTAATGTGCTTGAAATCATCAAGGTCGATAAACAAAACCGCACCCTTAACACCATCTCTTATAGCTTCGTTAATTATAGTCTTTAAGTCTGACTCACACTTCATACGATTATAAAGACCGGTAAGGAAATCGTTATGTGCCTGAAATTCAATCTTCTGCTGATTCTTTTTCTTCTGTGTTATATCAGAAGCTGTACATACAATTACCTCACTTGCATCTATCCATATAAGCTTGGTAAATCTTACTTCAAACCACAGACCTGACTCAGCATTATACTTCTCCACAGGTCTTATGTATTCTCTTGTATAATCAGAAAAATCATAATATCCATCAATATTATTGCCCTCAGCATTATTAATATATTCTTCAAGTGTCTTCTCTGCATCTTCTTCTGCCGGTACAAGAATATCCTGCATACATTCTTTTATTGTATCTTTAATCTCCTTCGACTCAGCCGCCACCTTATTCTCAAACAGAATATTGCCTGTAGCAGTATCACATACAATAATACCTGAACCTATGTTATTAAGAATATCCTTTAAGACTTCATATGATGAAAGCAGTGAATTATTAGTTACTCTCATCTGGGCAATACTCTGAATAATACCTGTAACATCATATATAAAATGCATATTGTCCTCATTATCGGACCATAGCTTTATATTGTTCTTATCATATATGACAAAATGCATAGCATCTATGTCATTAATCCTAATAGGAACGCTTATGCTGTTCTCACCATTCAGTGCCATAACATCGCATTTCTTAGCTTCCTCTATACATTCACCCTCAGATGCAATTACTGTCCATTCATCATCTGAACCCTTCTGAAGCAATGCAATACAATCAGCATTAATGTATGCTATAGTCTTATGTAATATTAGTTCTACTGTATGCTGAAATGTATCTCTTGACTCAAGGCTTTCTATCAACTCTGACAACACTTCAAACTTCTTATTAGTCTCTCCCAAAACTCCTGCCTCCAGAATGTTTTACATAGACTAATTATATAATATTTATACCAGTTTGGGAACTGTTTTTATATATTTTTTAAATTACATACGAAATGAAATTCAATTTTTAATTGTTTTATTAAACTATGCGTGATATTATGAATATTATGTTTTTATGCAGATTTTATAAACTCATTCTGCAAGTGTTTTCCAACTGGTGTATGCAGAACACTTAATTAAAATATTGCAGCACATTACTATGTAAGAACAGGAGAATTTATGGATAATATTTACAAATATAATACTACCCTGAAAGCTTCAGGCAATGATTACAAAAAGATTGTATTCTGGAACAGATTTTTAAGAAACCCTGTCGAACTTATACTTTCGTGGGTTCCTGCCGTTATCTCAATAATTATGCTTGCCTCTGGCAGATACAACACATTTTTATTAATTATATATGCAATATGCTGGTTCTATCCTATATACATATTTGCATTCCAGTTCAAATCAAGCGTTAATTACCACTTGAAGCACAGAGATTCATCAGAAGATGCTCCCTGCACAATAACATTAATGGATAACGCGATACTTGCTGATATCCCAGACCATAATTTAATATATACTTACGAATGGGAACAATTCACAACTGTATATTTCAAATATGGATATTATATGTTGTTTAACGGGAAGCAAATGGTTGTAATGCTTAATAGTAATGATATGCCTGAGAATATCAAGAAGAATGTGGGCGGATTTATTATGGAGCATGTAGATAGAAATAAGTGCAGGATAGTGTACTAGGCTCATACGGACGTTGTGTAGTTTTACTATATTACCGCTGGGCACGCTCTCGCTGCTTGTAACACGTAAGCGGCTAAAATACAGCCGCTAAGTGTCGACGGCTGCAAAAGCACCCAGCTTGCAATATAGTAAAGCTACACAACTGAGTATGGCAGAATGTAAAATGTAATTAGCGAAATTATGCGAATACTAAATAATTATCGTAAAATGTTTATGTTAAAATATTTTAAAAATGTGCTTACCAAATAAAGGGAGATATCGACACGGATTAAATATGTTTAATTATGAGGAAACAGGCAGACTTTAACATCTAAACTTCGTTAAAGTCTGCCTGTTTTTTAGTTGCGGTTTTTATCAACACATTTTGTCCTATAAGTCCCATTTTGGTATATAAGTCTAAGTCTATAAGCAAAAAAGAGCTTTCCTTTAATTGGAAAGCTCTTTTAATAGCTATTTCATAATTTTTTGTTTTATCTTGCCAACCAGCCTCCGTCTACTGCCAGGGTAAAGCCGTTGACGTAGTCTGAGGCTTTAGATGCAAGGTATATTACTGCACCTTCCATATCTTGTGGTGTGCCCCATCTGCCTGCTGGAATTCTGTCAAGAATAGCTTCGCTTCTGTCGGCATCATCTCTTAACTGTGCTGTGTTATTAGTTGCCATATATCCTGGCGCAATTCCATTTACATTAATGTTATACTTTGCCCATTCATTGGCTAACGCTCTTGTTAAGCCTATAATTGCACTCTTGCTTGCTGTGTATGACGGAACTCTTATTCCACCCTGATATGAAAGCATTGAGCATACATTAATTATCTTTCCGCCTTCTCCCTGCTTCATAAGCTGCTTAGCAAATGCCTGACTTAAGAAGAATACCATTTTCTGATTAACCTGAATTACCGAATCCCAATTCTCCTCTGTGAATTCAATTGCATCCTGTCTTTTAATAATTCCCGCATTATTAACAAGAATATCCACTCTGCCATATGTATCAATTGCTGCTTTCATAACTACATCTATTGAAGCCATATCTGAAAGGTCAGCTATAACCTCTGCGAACGCACCACCATCTGCTTCTATCTTATTCTTAGTATCTTCGCAGGAACGTCTTGCAACGCCAAGAACCTTAGCTCCTGCCTGAGCTAAAGCTACTGCCATTCCCTGTCCTAGACCTGTGTTAGCACCTGTGACAACTGCTACTTTTCCGTCAAGTTTAAACAAATCTAATATCATAGTATTCCCTCATTTCTGCACACGCCATTTTAATTAAATCCAATAAGTTTATTCATTACTTTATAACCAGTCTTAGATATTCCTCTGCCGACTTTGCCCGGAAGATTAACTGTATTGCCAAGTATGCTGTATCTTAACTCTTTATAGAGCTTGGAATCTGAATCCTTAACATATTTCCAAAGTTCCTTTTTCTTAACAAGGTTCTCATCTGTGCCTGATATAATCAGAAATATTGATGATACTTCCATCATAATTCTAAGATATGTCACCATATACTTTCTGCATCTTTCATTGACAGGCTTATTGCCAAGATATGAATCTATAAGACGTCTTGTAACTCTTAACTGCTGGTCAATTCTTGAAATCATAACTGTTTCATTAACTGACTGGTCTTCCCTTCCAATAAAATATCTGTAGAAATTAACATTCATATAGTACATTTTCTGAACAACCGGCAATGGCTCAAATACAAATATATTATCTACATAAAATGTATGCTCAGGAAGCTTCAGACCGAATTCCTTTATAAGCTGTGTTCTGTATATTACTGAGTGCATAAGAATATACTGGTCTACCTTGAAATGTCCCATCTCATCCCATCCAAACATTCTGTCAACTGGAAGTGCATTCTCATAGTGAATGACTTTCTTTCTCTTAGCACCAACCTTTTCATATACATAATTCGCAATAAGCATATCTGGGAGGTCATCTTTCTCAACAAAGCTCTTAAGCTTAGTTAATATCTTCTTATAGCTTTTAACATCAACCCAGTCATCGCTGTCTACAACCTTAAAGAACATCCCTGTGGCATTGGCAAGACCTGTATTAACAGCCTGTCCATGTCCACCATTCTCCTGATGTACAGCCTTGACTATGTTAGGATATTTTGCTTCATATTCCTTGGCAATCTTTAATGTATCATCTTTTGTTGAACCATCATCAACAATTATTATCTCTACATCGTCACCACCTGCAAGGCATGATTTGATACATTTTTCCATATATGCTGCTGAATTATAACATGGAATTGCAAATGATAATAACTTCATATAATATCTCCAATCTCTACATTCTGTCAGGACACTGTATACCTAATAAATCAATACAAGTTTCAAGTATCTCTTTAGTAAGTGTGATTAATGCAATATAGCTTTCCTGCTGTTTCTTATCCTCTTCTGCAAGAATCTTTGTGTTATGATAAAATCCGTTAAATGAGTTAGAAACCTCATATATATACTGGCATATCTTGTGAGGTGCATTATCCTTGTATGCTCCATCTATAACATCTGAGAACTTAATAAGTGCAAGTGATAAAGCCTTCTCTGACTGTTCTTTTGAAGGCAGTATTGTAAGATCACCAACACTTACGCCTGTTTCCTTATACTTTGCAAGAATAGACTTTATTCTTACTATTGTATACAAAATATAAGGACCTGTATTACCTTCAAATGAAGCAAATCTATCTACATCAAATACATAATCTTTAGATGCCTGATTAGATAAATCACCATACTTAAGTGCAGCAAGACCCACAATCTTAGATATATTATCAGCTTCTTCATCCGTCATTGAACGGTTCTCTTTAATCTTATTAAGAATAACTTCATTAATATCAGATATAAGATGTTCAAGACGCATAACACCACCTGAACGTGTCTTAAATGGCTTGCCATCCTTTCCATTCATAGTACCAAAACCAACAAATCTCATATCTGCATCTGGTCTTACAATTCCAGCCTTCTTAGCTGTTCTGAATACCTGAGTAAAATGAAGCTCCTGTCTTTTATCAGCGAGATAAATGTATGTATCCGGCTTATATAACTTCTCTCTCTCAACAATAGTTGCAAGATCTGATGTAGCATAAAGTGCCGCACCGTCTGACTTTCTTACTATGCAAGGAGGAAGTTCCTTAGTATCTGTTGGCTCTGCAATATCTACTACTGTAGCTCCCTGGCTTTCATAGGCAATTCCATCTTCAACCATCTTATCAACCATATCTTTAATATATGGCTGTGCATCACTTTCACCCTTCCATAAGTCAAATGATACATTAAGATTATCATAATTCTTCTTTAAATCCTTCTTGGAAACATTCATAATATGCTTCCATATTGCTGTGCATGCTCTGTCCCCGCTCTGAAGCTTAAGTGTGGATTCGTGTGCTCTCTTAGCGAATTCTTCATCTTCCTTAGACTTAGCACTTGCCGCCGGATATATCTGTTCAAGCTCTGATATCGTAAATGGGGGTTCACTTGGATACTCTCCTGTATACGCCTCATCAAAATATGGAAGTTCAGGCTTTCTGTCCCTTAACTCCTCTATGATAAGACCCATCTGAAGTCCCCAGTCTCCAAGGTGTACATCACCTATTGTATTGTTGCCTGCGTATCTGTTAATTCTCTTAACACTCTCACCAATTACAGCAGATCTTAAATGTCCTACATGTAATGGCTTAGCTGCATTAGCTCCACCATAATCCACTATTACAGTCTTAGCTTCCTCGCTGTTCTCATATCCGTACTTATCATCTTCTGACATCTTATTAAGATAATCTGAAAGATATCCAGCACTTACCTTTATATTGATAAATCCTGGCTTAACACTTTCAATTGTGTCAAACATACCATTAGATGTAAGCTTTGCAACTATCTCATCCGCAATTACAAATGGAGCTTTTTTATAAGTCTTAGCTGCTGCCATCGCGCCATTGCACTGGAATTCGCATAAGTCAGGTCTGTTAGATATAGTAATTCTTGCGTATTCTTCTGAATATCCACATTCTGCAAATGCTTTCTTAAATTCATCTGTCATAAGTTCAATTATGGTCTTCATTATATTCTCCATTCCTGTTAAATTCTGCTTCATAAAATGTATTATTATAAAGTAACAAGAAAAGAATCCCGAAATCCGAGATTCTTTAATAAAATCATCTATTTAGTATAAAACACTTTCAAGGAAAAGTCCATAGCTCTCAGCTGGAAGTGACATAACAACATCCTTGCCAGCCATAATATTCTCTACATCTTCCACCTTCTTAAGTCCGCTTCCTACATCAAGAAGCATACCAATCATATATCTTGCCATATTATGAAGGAAATCGTCTGCTGTTATTCTTATCTCACAACTGTCTCCATCTGTAGTTATCTCTACATCTTCAACTTCCCTTACTGTAGACTTGCTCTTCTTCGCAGTAGTAAATGCTTTAAAATCATGCTTTCCAATCATATAAAAAGCTGCCTGCTTCATAGCCTTAATATCCGGAGTATCAAATGTATGATAAGCATACTTTCTTGTAAATACATTCGCTACATTAGCCATATCTATCTTGTATACATATGTCTTCTCCCTCGCATTAAGCTGGCTATGAAATCTTTCATCTACTAATTCCACGCGATTAACAGCTATATCCCTTGGAAGATATCTGTTAAGGTAATTCTTAATCTCTACAGGCTGGTACTTATCATTAAGCTTAAAATTAGCTGTCTGATTAAGTGCATGAACACCTTTTTCTGTTCTGCATCCAACATATATGTCAATATCTTCACCTGTCATCTTCTGAATTATCTCTTTAATCTTACATTCTATAGTGTTAGAATTGGAATCCTTGCCCATTCTGACCCAGCCATCATATCTCCCACCATCATATTGAAGTTGTAATCTATAATTATACATCTATTCTTCCATAACCTTTTCAATTGTATTAACAATCACGTCCATATCAAAAGGCTTCTGTATAAAATCAGCCGCTCCTTTCTTAAGAGCCTCTATCATATTAGCCTTCTGTCCTGCCGCTGTTACCATAATAATCTTGGCATCAGGGTCTATCTCTATAATATCCTTAACTGCATCTATTCCTCCAAGAACCGGCATTGTAATGTCCATAGTTGTTATATCCGGTCTGTATATTCTGAACTTTTCAACGCCTTCTGCTCCGTTAACAGCCTCTGCAACAATCTCGTGTCCAGCCTGTTCAAGCATATTTCTTAAGAACTTTCTTGAAGTCTTAGAATCATCTACTATCAAAATCTTCGCCATAATATTCCTCCGTTCCATATGTCTATAATTAACCACACGGCTTGTGCAGAAGCATTTAGTATCTGTAATCAACTGCAAATGCAATATATCTATAACAATTCAACAACTAACAAATAATTGACTGATGATTATTAACAACTTCAGCTTCTGTAATACGCCTTAACTATGTACATATATTTTTATACATTAAGCTTAACTTTATCATCTGCAACCATAAGCAGATTAAATCTATGTCCTTTCATATTAAATGTAACTACATACATTCCATTATCCGCTTTAATCTGTGTATCCTGATAAAATACCGGTGGGTGTAAAGACACCTCTATCTCTTCATAACTGAGCTTAGTCGCATATGCACCATTAATAATATTAATAAGCTCGCATATTGCATCATAAGCATCAGCATCAAACTTATTCATATCTTCCTGGGAAAATGTAGATGCAACGCAAAGAAGGTCAGCATCTTCACCTGCTATCCCTAAGAATACATCTATATCTCCGTCCATAATCTGACAGCCAACAAATTTGCCATCAAATTCCTTCTGATATATTATTCTCTCAAGTTCAATCTCAGTGCTCATAAACTGTGTAAATACCTTTAAAACACTCTGCATCTGCTTATTATAATATTCTGTATTCATATCAAGAAATGTTGTAACCATATCATCTATATTACCATCCTTGATAACCTGCAATTCATTGTCAGTAAATACAGATCCAGAATGATTCTTAGCAATATACTTGTTAATCATCTTATCCTGCATACCTCTTCTCCTTGTGCATAACCTTCTATAAATACATTATTCATACAATTTTACTGTAAGATTATTATACATCAAGAAAACATATATTAGCAACATCAATTTTCACTTATAAACACTTATTATCGGATTTTATTTTCACTTATAAATGCTTATCAGTTTAATTGTTTAGACAGTTTATTCAATTTGCCACATTTATCATATACAACTTGTGCATATTTCACATTTAATATCCCAAAGATAATACACTAAAATTGACGCACAAACAACCCCAGCATTAAAATTAATTAATGCCAGGGTTGTTTAAATGTCTATTATTCTAATCTGTTTATAATAACAGCTTTATATTAAGCGTTCTCTACTGAGTAATTAGGGGCTTCCTTAGTGATATGAATATCGTGTGGATGACTCTCTCTTAATGCAGCAGATGACATCTTAATAAACTTACCTGTCTCCTGAAGCAATGGAATTGTAGGTGCTCCACAATAACCCATACCTGAACGAAGACCTCCCATAAGCTGGAATATTGTATCTTCAACAAGTCCCTTATATGCAACACGTCCTTCAACACCTTCTGGAACAAGCTTCTTAGCACCTGTCTGGAAGTATCTGTCCTTGCTTCCGTTCTCCATAGCAGCGATAGAACCCATACCTCTATATACTTTATACTTTCTTCCCTGGAATAACTCAAATGAACCAGGAGCTTCATCACAGCCTGCAAGAAGACTTCCGAGCATACATACACTACCACCGGCAGCAATAGCCTTAACAATATCACCTGAGAACTTGATACCACCATCAGCGATAACTGGAATACCGAACTTCTTAGCTTCTGCATAAGCATCCATAACTGCTGTTACCTGAGGTACACCAATACCAGCAACAACTCTTGTTGTACAGATAGAACCAGGTCCTATACCAACCTTAACTGCATCTACACCAGCTTCGCAAAGTGCCTTAGCAGCTGCACCTGTAGCAATGTTACCAGCGATTACCTGTAAATCAGGGAATGCTGACTTGATATTCTTTAATGTTGTAATAATATTCTTAGAGTGACCATGTGCTGAATCAATTACAATACAGTCAACACTTGCATCAACAAGAGCCTGAACTCTATCCATAACATTGGCTGTAATACCAACTGCAGCACCTGCAAGAAGTCTTCCCTGTGAATCATGTGCAGATGCAGGATACTTAATAGACTTCTCAATATCCTTTATTGTAATAAGCCCTCTTAACTTGAATTCATCATCAACGATTGGAAGCTTTTCTTTTCTTGCCTTGCCAAGGATCTTCTTAGCTTCTTCAAGAGTAATTCCAACTGGAGCTGTTACAAGATTCTCGCTTGTCATACATTCCTTAATTGGTCTTGAGAAATCTTCTTCAAATTTAAGATCTCTGTTAGTAATAATACCAACAAGCTTTCTATCATCATCTGTGATAGGAACACCAGAAATTCTGAACTTACCCATAAGTTCGTTAGCTTCCTGTAATGTATTATCTGGATGTAAGAAAAATGGATCTGTAATTACTCCATTCTCTGATCTTTTTACCTTATCAACTTCCTCTGCCTGCTGCTCAACTGACATATTCTTGTGGATAATACCTATACCACCCTGTCTTGCCATAGCGATTGCCATTCTATGTTCAGTAACTGTGTCCATACCTGCACTCATCAAAGGAATATTAAGCTTAATATTCTTTGTAAGATTAGTTGTTAAATCGATCATATTAGGTGTTACTTCTGAATACTGTGGAACTAATAACACATCGTCAAATGTAATGCCCTCACCAATAATTGTACCCATTTTCCTTTGTCCTCGCTTTCCTGTGAATAAAATAATTAAGTTATATGCGCATAATAACGCAATTCTTGGTACAAAAAAATCCGAATACTTAATTCGGACATTTCTGTGTGGAGAAATCTGATAAACGTTCTATCATATTCCTTTTGTTTATAATATTAGAATTGTATCAGAGCATTTTTTAAAAGTCAATAACTTTAAACACATCTTTTTCAACAACATTTTGTATGCTGTGAAGAATACGTTCATCAGGATATACAAATACCCTGACCAGTTCGTTATGTTCATTATAAGCATATATGACAACCGAATCGTGGTTGCTTGCACCAACTGAATAATCATAAGTCTTAACGTCCATATGGTTCATACGGAGTGCATCCTGCGAATCAGCTCTTGCCACAAGCTTTGCTCTTGAAAGTGTATACACACCACATCTTTTTCTTGCTGATTTTGCCATAATCCTGTCAATCGTAAGCGTATCATCCACTATCGAATACTCAAGCTCTGCATTATAATACTGGAATACCAAAAATGTCATCACCGCAAATAATGCAAGCACAATTATTCCAAATGTTCTTGTCTGTGGTATGGTTGTAGCCGCCACAATACAACCTATTATAAGCAATGCCTTATAAACAACTGCTGTCTTAGGCGGTTTTACCTTTACTATCTGTTCTACTGCTACATCAAACATAAAACTACTCCTATCTTGTAATACTTCCAATTAATCAAAGTAATTAATTTTCTTCTTAGTGCCTGCAGCCGCCTTAACCTTTACATCTGGTATCTCATAGTCTTCTATATCAATTATATCCTTGCTTTCGTCGCACATTATAAGTAATTTAGCAATCATTTTAAGCTTTTCTTTCATTCCGAAGCTTCCACCAACACTATAAGCTGTACCATTTACTTCATATCTGTTCATTAATGAGAAATATACTGGTCTGTCTTCTTTAGCAACATCTGTATAATCTTTAACATCAATACATAATAAAGCATCTGCTGCTTCCTCTAACTTGTCTGGGTGCTTAGCTATAACAGAACTGCATATTGTTCCAAGCATATCTGTCTGGTTCTGCGCGTATTCATTACCATATACGCTGAATTTCACAAGTGCTCCACTTCCCTTGCCGCCAGCAGAAGAACCACCTCTGACCTTTACCGCTGGAAGTTCAACCTGTTCTGAGCTGAATATCTCTGGACTTTCACCACATATATTAAGCAGAAGTGCCATTTTCTTTAACTTGTCTACTACTGAATATGATGTTCCAACGCATATATGGCTTCCATTAGCGAATTCAAAGAATTCACAACTTCTGAAATATGTAGGCATATCTGCCTTACGATTCTCAGAAAGACTATAATCAACATCAGATACGCAGTTCATCCCATTATACGAAGGAAGTTCGTCCACAATATCCTGATGTTTATTAAGAACGTGTGCAAAAAATGTAAGCATCATATCTGACTGATTAAGCTCATACTCCTTGCCATAAAGCGTAAATCTGATATCACCTGTACTTGTAGCCTGTCTTGTTCTGGTGTTATCAGTTGTGTTGATATTGTCTGTTGATGTGGCAAAATCATCTGTAGCAATGCTGTCTATTGCTGTGTTGTTTTCATCGCCAATAATATCATTGCTGTTTATTTCATCGCTATTTGTATCATTATTATTTGCCACATTGCTATACTCTGTACTCTGAATATTATCAGAAGTCCTATCATTCTCAATGTCAGCTTCTGCCGTATTATCCTGAACTGCTGATATAGAGGCACGATTCTGACTTTCTGTAGATGATGTAGTTGTGGCAGATGATGAAGCATTGATGTACTTTTCTTTAAGTTCCTCCAATACATCAATATTAATTTTGTCATTCTTATCATTAGTAAAATTGTTATACATTAACTGTGCACAATCACCAGCTGTTCCATATTTCTGAATACTATAGCTTGACTCTTTAAAAATATAACTAAGCATACTTATCGCAACTCTATGTGCTGTATTCAGACTATCTATAGTTGACCTGACATCTTTCTTTAACTTGCTCTTTACTGCAATATTATCTTCCATGACATCTTTAAGGACATTTACTTCCTCTGGAACCATCTTTATTGCCATACTCTGACTTTCTTTTGCAACTGTATTATTATACACTGCATCTTCCATTTTTTGTATTGTAGACATATTATCATCCAATGCAATATAAAAATTCTCAAGATACTTGCCTTTTTCCATCTTTAAATCCTCTGAACGTGTTACAAGCTGTTCTATAAGGCAGGCATAACTACGGAAATAGTTAAGACTAAGAAATGAAATCATAGCAACACAATCAACATCATATAAACGCTCCTTAATATTCTGTAACCAGTTCTTAGAAATATTCTCCTGAAGTTCTATATCTATATATACATTAATTCCACGTTTTCTAAGTTCATATACAAATTCATAAACCTTCTCTTTATCCTTACTTGCATAACTTACAAATACATAAGGTTCACCCTTTATCCATCCATCTTCAAGTTTCTTTTTAAGCTCATCAATATCAGCCATCACCATTCCTCCTGCGTGACAATTAAAATCCAATATGGAAGTATTATAACATACCCACTGACTTTTTTAAATAGAAACAACTATCCCTGGTATTTTTCACTAATGTTTTATCTTGTAATATTTCTTACCCAGATATACTTCTTATAATGTATATATACTGCCGGGAGCTTTACCAGCTCATCCAGGCTTATTATGATATATACAAGCCAGACTGGTGCATTGAATACAAATGCTGCTATAAAGCCAAGCGGAACCGCAAAGCACCACATTGCACCAATATTCCCCTTCATATCAAACTTTGCATCACCTCCGGCACAGAATATCCCATCCAGAACAGTTGTATTCACCGACTGCCCCATCAGATTAATGCCGAGGACTATCAGCATAAAGCCAAGATACCCCTTCGCTGTATCTGACATAGGGGCTGCACGCGATACAACCGGAGCTACAACGATAAGAAGCAGACCTGTTATTATCCCAATGGCTATTGACAGTCTTGTAATTCTTCCACCATATTTCCTGGCTTTATCAAGCTTACCTGCTCCTAGAAGATTACCTATAATAATTCCTGCCCCGGCACTAACACCCCTTATAACGCACTGCACCATGCTCTTTACTATACTGGCTATGGAATTCGCTGCAACAGCATCACTTCCCATATGTCCAAGTATAACTGAGTATAATACAAATGCAATGCCCCACACTAAGGAGGCACATAGCACAGGTGTTGTGTAATACCAGAAATCTCTTGTCAGTGCTTTATCTGTATGAATAATTCCTTTCCATTCCAAAGCGGCAATCCTGTCTTTGTTAACTACAATATATGCCCATACAAGCTCTATCACTCTCGATATTACAGTTGCATAAGCCGCTCCACGTATGCCAAGACGTGGCATACCAAGTAGTCCAAATATAAGGACAGCATTGCAGACTATATTAACAGCAACTGCTGATGAGCTGATAACGGAGCTTTGAGCCGCCCTTCCTGTATTCTTAAGAAGAATCAGATATACCTGCGATACTGCACACAGCACATAAGATAAGGCTACCGCCCTGATATATAGTGTACCGCTTGCAATAAGCTCCGGTTCGTTAGTGAATATCCTTATAAGTCCCTCAGGTATGAGAAGCGCAAGAATAGTGAATATGCCGCCTGACAGCAGATTAGCATATAAAGCCACCGGCATGACCTTTTCAATAGCTTTTATGTCCTTCTTTCCCCAGTACTGTGAAATCATTATTCCTGAGCCTGCTGTTATCCCTGCTATAAACAGATTAAGCACAAACTGTATCTGTCCGGCAAGTGAAGCTGCAGACAACGAGGTCTGGTCCACAAATCCCAGCATAACCGCATCTGTGGCACTTACAAGTGCCAACATAAACTGCTGTATCGCTATCGGAACAACCAGTTTAACCAGCTTTTCTGACAAATCATCATTCTTTCTTCTACTAAAAAACATAAACCAAGCTCTCCTGACATATATGAATCAGCTCAATCTGCTGCAATTCACTTAATAACCTTGATAGCATAACACATTCCTTTTATATTGCACAACAAAAAGCCCCCTTGTTTATGAATATAAAACATAAACAAAGGGACTTTTTTAATATGATGTAAGTGTTAAATTTATTTTATCAACTTGCTGATGTATAGCAAATTATTACTTATTACATCATTCCGCCCATACCGGCAGCTCCTGCTGGCATTGCTGGTGTATCTTCTTTGATATCAGCTACAACTGACTCTGTTGTAAGGAGTGTTGAAGCTACACTTGTAGCATTCTGTAATGCACTTCTTGTAACCTTAGCTGGGTCAAGAATACCAGCATCAATCATATTAACGTATTCATCATTAAGAGCATCGTAACCTGTTCCTACTTCTGACTCTCTTACTTTGTTGATGATAACTGCACCTTCAAGACCCGCATTGTGAGCAATGTGGTATAAAGGAGCTTCAAGTGCCTTAAGAATAATCTCTGCACCTGTCTTCTCATCACCACTGAGTGTAGCAGCAAGTTCTGCAACCTTCTTAGAAGCGTGGATATAAGCAGAACCACCACCTGAGATAACGCCTTCTTCTACAGCAGCTCTTGTTGCATTAAGGGCATCTTCCATACGAAGCTTAGCTTCCTTCATCTCTGTTTCTGTTGCAGCACCAACTCTGATAACAGCTACTCCGCCTGCAAGCTTAGCAAGTCTTTCCTGTAACTTTTCCTTATCAAAGTCAGATGTTGTTTCTTCAAGCTGTGCACGAATCTGTGCAACTCTTGCTTCGATATCTTCCTTAGCACCTTCGCCGTCAACGATAACTGTATTTTCTTTCTGAACCTTAACTGACTTAGCTCTACCAAGCATATCCATTGTTGTATCCTTAAGTTCGAGGCCAAGTTCTTCTGAAATAACCTGACCACCTGTAAGAATAGCGATATCCTTAAGCATTTCCTTACGTCTGTCACCATATCCAGGTGCTTTGACAGCTACAACATTGAATGTACCTCTTAACTTATTAACGATAAGTGTCGTAAGAGCTTCACCTTCAACATCTTCTGCAATGATAAGAAGCTTAGCACCGCTCTGGACTATCTGTTCAAGAACTGGTAAGATTTCCTGAATATTAGAAATCTTCTTATCTGTGATAAGGATATATGGGTTATCAAGGTTAGCTTCCATCTTATCCATATCCGTTGCCATATATGCTGAAATATATCCTCTATCGAACTGCATACCTTCTACAAGATCAAGTTCTGTCTTCATTGTCTTAGATTCTTCGATTGTGATAACACCATCATTAGAAACCTTTTCCATAGCATCAGCTACCATCTGACCTACTTCTTCATCACCAGCTGAGATAGATGCAACCTTTGCAATCTGGTCTTTTCCTGTAACCTTCTCGCTCATATGTGCAATAGCTTCAACTGCACAATCAGTAGCCTTCTTCATACCTTTTCTTAAGATGATTGGGTTAGCACCTGCTGCTAAGTTCTTCATACCTGCATTAACCATAGCCTGTGCAAGAACTGTAGCTGTTGTTGTACCATCACCTGCTACATCATTAGTCTTAGTAGCAACTTCCTTTACAAGCTGGGCACCCATATTCTCAAATGCATCTTCAAGTTCGATATCCTTAGCGATTGTAACACCATCGTTAGTGATAAGTGGTGCACCATATGATTTATCAAGAACTACGTTACGTCCCTTTGGTCCGATTGTAACCCTTACAGTATTAGCTAATTTATTAACACCCTCTTCAAGAGCTTTTCTTGCTTCAATTCCGTATTTAATTTCCTTTGCCATTGCTATTACCTCCATTATTATCTGTAATAAAAATATATCTGATATCAACTAACTATCACTTTTCATATATCCGCCAGTAAACTGGCTGTATCTGATTAGTCCTCGATTACCGCAAGAATATCATTCTGCTTTACAACGATGTATTCTTCATCATCAAGCTTAACTTCTGTTCCAGCATACTTAGAATATATTACCTTATCACCAGGCTTAACCTGCATTGTAACTTCCTTGCCATCAACAACCCCGCCAGGTCCAACTGCAACTACCTCTGCCTGAGATGGTTTCTCCTTTGCCTGTCCTGGTAATACGATACCTGACTTTGTAGTTTCTTCTGCAACTAATGCTTTAATTACAACTCTGTCTCCTAATGGTACTAATTTCATATATATCCTCCATTCCGCTGTCTGAAATGTATATGGCAGCAATTTGTTTTTTGCTTGTTAGCACTCATTTCAACCGAGTGCTAATTTCAATAAAATTAAGATAGCACCCGGCTAATAATTTGTCAACAGCTATTTCTAAATATATTAATGATTTAACATTTTGATTATACTTTTTTTATTTTTTATTCTTATTAGCGACACCCATCTTGACAGTCTTTCCATAATAGAAAAGATACTGCTGTGCATATCCGCCAAGCTCGCCAAATCTTTCCTTAGCAAATGCAGCTATAACATCTTTGGAAGTATCATTTCCGTCAAAATACAGATATTCCATTATTCTTTTTATCCACACATCAATAGGAAAGCTGTCCCTTTTACCCAATGCAAAAAGGCTTACACAGCTTGCGACCTTGTTGCCAACCCCTTTTATCTGACACATTTTCTCAATGCCCTGCTCACTATCCAGTGCAATAAGCTCATCATAGCTGATTTTTCCCTCGCCGACACATTTTACGGCATCATATATGTAAGGTGCTCTAAAGCCGGTCTTTAATTCCTTCAAATCCTCTACTTCTGCTTTGGCTAACTTCCTTACATCAGGAAATGTATACATAGGTACACCTTTCACCTCACCCGCATAATTGCCATACTTTGCAGAAATATCTGCAACAATCTTCTTTATATGTGGTATCTGTTTGTTCTGCGATATAATAAATGAAATAAGTGTCTCAAAAAATTCCTGATTAAGAATTCTGACACCTGACATTGCCTCAATTGCTTCCTTAAGCTTATCATCTTTCTTTAAAAGCCTTTCCTTTATAAGACCATAATTCCTGTCTATATCAAAATAATTTCTCCACAAATCCATATACAGCTTCTCATCAGTATCATAAAATACAATTTCTCTTTCAGTCTGTATTATATGTAACATATGTCCAAATGCTGTAAGGACATAATCATTTTCATCAAGCTTATTAAAATGGAAGCACTGTCCACATTCAAGTGTTTCATTCAATTCAAAATCATCAGGTTTGTTAATAATATAATCGCTCATATTAATTCTCCTCCCTGTACAAAATAAAATGCACGGTATATTTATCATCAGACTGCCATAAATATCCATATATCTAGCAGTTGTGTATTATTTTATAATGTAATATAATTATAATATATGATGTAATAATACCAAATTACATTTAATTTAACAAAGTAATAAACCTAAATTATTATAGAAAGATTTATTAACATATATGAAAAATTTATATAAGCCTATCCATAAGCGTGTCTGCGTTATACTCACACTTGTGCTTTTATCTGTCGCATTGACAGGCTGTACAATTCCAATATCGTTTAATATGCCTTCCAATTCAGCTATGACAATACCTAAGACTGCATTTTCCCAGTCCGCAGATACAACTGAGGAGATTGTCCAGGCTATAATTGCAAGTATGGATAGTGATAATAATGTCTGCGAATTATTCATTACTGATGAGGAGTTAATTGATGCCAACAAATGGCTTTCATTAATTAACGGCATAGAACAGTTAAGATGTGAATACAGGCGCATTAAAAATGGTTTCAATGTGCGGATAACTTATGAATGTTGGGACAATTCTGCGATTATTAAAGCTTACAGAAGTGAGTCAACATATAATCTTAATGAACGCCAGCTTGTGCTTTATGACAAATATACCAAAATACTTGAAGAGATTATTTCGCCAAATCAATCTGATATAGAAAAGGAGATTGCCATACACGATTATCTCGTTGATAACATCAATTATGTTGATACCGGCGACTCTTCCTACAACGCCTACAGTGCATTAATCAACGGAATTGCCGTATGTAGCGGCTATACTGAATGTTTTAAGACATTGTTAGATATGCTTGGAATAGAAAATGCAACGATTTCAGGAGAGGCTGGCGGACAGCAGCACATATGGAATATTGTCAACCTTGACAATCACTGGTATCACGTTGATGTAACGTGGGATGACCCTGTTGGCTCATCATCTGATTATATCGACCACTCATATTTTAATATCAGTGCTGACGATATGGCACTCGACCATACTTGGGACAGAAGCCGTTACTCCGCTTATGAAAAATGTGGTGCAAAATATTCCTACTGCAGATACAAAAAACTACCTTTAATAAGCAATGTCAACCAACTAAATAAACTCATATATTCAACAGTTAAAAATAAAACTGCACATATTGAATTCACTACAACTTATAATGCAGATCTTAAAGAGGCAATATCAAGAACCGGACAGCAGTTATCCTATTCTTATAAGAATATTGATCGTGTTAATTACACGTTATATTCTGTTACATTTACATATTAATTGATATATAAATGTAATAATTATTACAT